>ENA-ORNO01000556-ORNO01000556.1-human-gut-metagenome-genome-assembly--contig:-NODE-556-length-23606-cov-3.387415_pt1 | contig 23606 bp, 20 predicted proteins | sample MGYA00242117_ERZ509026 | MGnify/ENA primary metagenome ERZ509026 (study PRJEB26280, sample SAMEA2338710) | human gut metagenome | biome: human gut; feature: human-associated habitat; material: faeces... | reverse complement strand
GCGGTTATGATAAAGCCTGCGCCGCCGCTCATATTAAACCGCATAATGCGGCATGCTTCGCGCCGAGTGATTTTTTCATCGCCGTAAAGCGAAGCGGTAAGCAGTGCGCCTGCGGGATAGCCGCCTATAAGGCCGAAAAGAACGGTGGGAAAACAGCAACCAGGCAAATGAAACAGCACACGCATAAGCCGCTTTGAAAATTTGCCTGCGGGTTTTTGTGATGTGATTTCCTGCACAAGATTAAAAAGAATCAAAAGCGGCAAAAGGGAGGGAATAACAACCTTTTGCGCCAAAGTAAATCCGAGAAGCGCGCCGTCTTTCGCCTGCGCCGAAAAGCAAATCAGCAATGCGCAAAGCAAAAACAGGGCAATCGGTAATAGGCTGTTTTTATTTGTTTTCATAATATCACCGATACTATACATATAATTAAAAGGTGATTTTTATGAAGAAAAAAGCATATGAAAAATACGGCGATTTTCCCGCCGAATATTTCACCGGCCAGCCTCATTTGGAGCTTTGCGGTAATTTTCGCTGTGTGGTGGACGGCTTAAAATCCGTGCTCGAATATTCGGAAAATAAAATCGTGTTTGATATCGGCAAAAAATCCGTTGCCATTCACGGCAGCGATTTGGAAATAGATTATTTTACGCCGCAGGGTGCGGTTGTGCGGGGAACTATAATTTCCCTTGATTTTTCGCAATGCTGATTAAAATTATAAATTTGCTTTTGGGCTTTGTGGATTTCACCTTTTCAGGCGGCTTTGCCGATGGGTTTATAAATGATTGCTATAATCAAAAAATAAATGTAAAAAATATTGTTCGCCGCGGCGATAATATAGAAGCTTCCTGCGGCGCGGCTGCTTATAAGCGGCTTCATTCGGCGGCAGTTAAAAACGGCGGCAGGCTTAAAATCGTAAAAAAGCACGGCTTGCCGTTTTTGCTTCGCCCGTTTCGCGCGCGGTGGGGCATTTTTGCGGGTATTCTTTTTTTCGTTGCCTTTAATTCGTTTATGGGCGGATTTATTTGGAATGTAACCGTCGTGGGCGGCACGGCGTTGCAGCAGGGAAAAATAGTTGATTACCTTGCGCAAAACGGCTTTAAAACCGGAGCGCGCTGGAGCGATACGGATAAAGAAAATCTTGAATTTTCCGTTTTGGCGGATTTTGACGATGTGGCATGGATATCGATAAACAAATTCGGTTGCCTTGCCCAAATTGAAATCAGGCAAACAACTCCTAAGCCCGCAATAACAAACAATACGGTTATAACTAATGTTAAGGCGAAAAAGGCAGGAATTATAGTTTCGGTTACGGCGCTCGGCGGCTGGCAGGCGGTGGAGCCGGGAGAGGCTGTTTCGCCCGGTGATTTGCTTATTTCGGGCGTTTATGAGGGCGGCGAAAACGCGGCAAAAAATCATTTTGCCCACGCTCACGGCACCGTGCTTGCAAAAACGGAGGAAAAAATCACCGTCAATATTGCCCGTGAGCAAACGGAAAAGTCATATATCGGTTCTAAAAGCTATAAAACTCTGTGCTTTTTCGGTTTGCATCTGCCGCTTTATGCAGTGAAAAACGAGGAAAACGCACAAATTAAAACCGAGCAAAAATATATTGAGCTGAATTCGTTTCGTCTGCCGATAGGTATTTACACCGAAAAATGCACATACTATTCAGAGTGCACGCGCATGCTTTCCGATTCGGAGCTTGAAGCGCTTGCCCGCGAAGAGCTTGAAAAAAGAAAAACCGAGCAGTTTGCATCGTGCGAAATACTCGGCGAAAGCTTGGATTTTTCCGCCGATGAAAACGGCGGCGTTTTAACAGCCGATTATTCGCTTTTGGAGGATATAGGCGAGGAAGCGGAAATTACCGTTAATAATTCACAAAGCGGCGAATAAGCTCTTGAAACACATTTTGATGTGTGATAAAATGATAGCGAAAACAAGGAAAACGCGCCGGCAAATTGCGGCGGCGCAAAAATTTTAAAGAAAGGCTGAGGAATCGATATATGCAGATGACCTTCAGATGGTTCGGCGATAAGCTTGATACTGTTTCTCTTGCTCAGATTAAGCAGATACCGAATGTTACGGGCATTGTGCCTGCGCTTCATGATTTGCCTGCGGGCGAAGCTTGGAGTAAAGAACGAGTGCGTGCAATGCATGATGAAATCACCGCGGCGGGCTTCACTATGGAATGCATCGAAAGCGTTAATGTGCACGAGGATATTAAGCTCGGCTTGCCGAGCAGAGGCGCGCTGATTGAAAACTACAAAACTTCAATCCGCAATCTTGCCGAAGTGGGCGTTAAATGCATTTGCTATAATTTTATGCCCGTTTTCGATTGGACGAGAACAGACCTTTATATGCCTCTGCCGGACGGCTCAACTTGCCTGAGCTATGACGGCAAACAGGTTGAGGGCAAATCGCCCGAAGATATGTTCCGCGAGATAGACGATAATTCAAACGGCTATGCAATGCCCGGCTGGGAAACCGAAAGAATGGGTGAAATCAAGGAGCTTTTTGAAAAATACAAGGGTGTTACGGCAGATGATTTATGGGAAAATCTTGAATATTTTCTTAATGCGATTATGCCGGTGTGCGAGGAATGCGATGTTAAAATGGCAATTCATCCGGATGATCCGCCCTGGGGAATTTTCGGGCTTCCGAGAATCATAACGGGCAAGGAAGCACTTAAAAAATTGCTCACCGTTGTTCCGAGCAAATATAACGGAATTACGCTTTGCACGGGTTCACTCGGCGCAAGCCCCGATAATGATATTGTTGACATCATCAACGATCCCCTTATCGGCAGCAGAATTTATTTTGCTCATTTGCGCAATGTTTCGGTTAATGACCGCTGGTTTAACGAAACCGCGCACGAAAGCAATAAGGGTTCGCTTGATATGTATGAAATAGTTAATGCTCTTCAAAATGCCGGATTTGACGGATATATCCGCCCCGATCACGGCAGAATGATTTGGGGCGAGGTTGCAAGGCCGGGTTATGGGCTCTATGACCGCGCACTCGGAGCCACTTATTTAAACGGCCTTTGGGAGGCTGTTGAAAAAAGCAGGAGGAAAAAATAATGCTTCATGAAAACTTAAAAGGCAGAATTGCCGTGGTTACGGGCGGCGGCGGAGTTCTTTGCGGTTCGTTTGCCAAAACTCTTGCAAAGCAGGGCTGCAAGGTTGCCGTGCTTGATTTAAACGAAGAAGCGGCGAAGAAATGCGCCGATGAAATTATTGCGGACGGCGGCGAGGCTGTTGCCGTTAAATGCAATGTGCTTGATTTAAAATCCATGCAGCAGGCGAGAGACACCATTAAGGAGCTTCTCGGCGGCACATGCGATATTTTGCTCAACGGCGCCGGCGGCAACAATCCCAAAGGCACCACCACAAAGGATACTCTTGAGCAAATCGATCTTGTGCAAAAGGATGAAAATATAAAAACCTTTTTTGACCTTGATCCGGACGGTATCAGCTTTGTATTCAACCTCAACTTCCTCGGCACGCTTATTCCCACCCAGGTTTTTGCCAAGGATATGGTTGAAAAGGAAAATGCCTGCATCGTTATGGTAACTTCTATGAACGCTTACAGGCCGCTCACAAGAATTCCCGCTTATTCCGCGGCAAAGGCGGCTGTTAAGAATTTCACGGAATGGATGGCAGTGCATTTTGCGCCGGTCGGCATTCGCGTCAATGCGATTGCGCCGGGCTTCTTCTCCACAAAGCAAAACAAAGCTTTGCTTTGGAACGAGGACGGCACTCCCACCGAAAGAACGGGCAAAATCCTTGCAGCAACTCCGATGAATCGCTTCGGCGAGCCGGAGGAGCTTGACGGCACTTTGCTTTTCCTTTGCGACGAAGCTTACAGCGGCTTCATCACGGGCGTAAGCATTCCCGTTGACGGCGGCTTTAACGCATATTCGGGCGTTTGATTTTTTAGTTAATCTTATAAAAAAAGAAAACCTCTTTGCTTTTCTCGGAAGGCAAAGAGGTTTTGTGCTTATTAAGATTTTTACGCCGCCGTGATTTTCGGATTGCTATTCGGGCTTTTGAATGCCTTTAACCTGCAAATCGCCGCCGCAAACGGAAAATTTTATTTCAAGTCCCGCAAATTTCATGCCGTAAATCCTGCTTTCGTCGTTTTGATAAGCGGGGCGCGGATCGTCTGCCAATATTCCCAAAAGTGCTTCGCGCTTTTCGTCGGGAACCTTTTCGCTCAGCTCGTTTGAAATCAGCACGTTAAGCTTGTGAGCCCTTTCGCGCTCGGCAAATCCGTATTCGGCGTTCGCTATGCTGTCTGTATACGGAATATAGGGCTTAATGTCATAAATCGGCGTGCCGCTGAGCATGTCTGCGCCGCCGACGGTCAGTGTGGGCACGGTGCCGCTTGTGTTTGCCGATATCAGGCGAACGCAGGAAAGCCCCAAATTATTCGGCCTGAAAGGGGAGCGGGTGGCAAAAACGCCGGTTCTTTCGTTTCCGCCCAGCCTCGGCGGGCGCACTGTGGCGTGCTTTTTTTTGCCTGCATTTTCCGAAAAGCCCCAAATCAGCCAAAGGTGCGAATATTGCTCAATTCCTTTTATGAAATTTTTGTCGGCAAAATCTTTTTCAAAAATTATTGTGCCTGTGAGCTGCTCTATTCTGCCGCTTTGGCGCGGGATTCCGAATTTGCTTGTGAAATCGGTTTTTATTGTTGCAATCGGTTTTATTTCCATTTTATTCACCGTTATAAAGCCTTGCCGTGGTAAGTGATTTGGCTTTTAAATGCAGCTTGCCGCAAAAAGCGGCTTCTTTTTCGCGATAAAAATTCCGCTTTTGCGTGGTTGTGTATATTTCGGCGCTTTTTTTGCCGCAATTTATTTCGATATCGGTTGCGCCGCCCTCGTTTTCTGCCACGATCACATAATCGCCGTTCGGCGCTTCAAACGCAAAAACATTTAGCTTTTCGCCGCATTCCCCGCCGGTTATTATCGGCACGGAGCCTTGAGACAAAAATTTTGTGAAATGCAGCATGGCATAATATCTTTTGCAAATCGAATATTGCGAAAAGCCATCTGTTGCCGCCAAAAGTCCGTCCGAATAATCTATGCCGTCGCCCTTTTTATCGGCGTATTGGTTAACTGCCACCCAACTTGTCCAGCTTCTTGCGCCGAGCAGAGTTAAATCCCTACCGATAATTCGCGCCGTGTTGAGTGTGCCGTTTATGCTTTTTGTGCCGCTTTTGCACGGCAGTTCGCACCATTCGCTCATATCAAAGCGAATTTCGGGGTGCGCCGAAACCGTGCTTTCGTAAAAAGCTTTTCTGATTTCAAAATCTCTGTCTGCATGATAAGAATGAAGCGCAAATGCGCCCAAGTGATTCATAATTAAATTATCCTGCAAAAACAATTTTAAATATTCTTCGGTAAGCCCGGTTATTTCGCCGCTTTCCGGGCCGTAAAGCTTAACGCTCATATTGCGTTCTTCAAGCTTTTGCGCAAAGATGTGAAACACCGCCGCAACCTCTTCAGGCTCGTAATGGCAGCCCTCCTGCCAAACGGATTTGCCGCCCCATTTCCATTGCGGCTCGTTTATCGGGCTTATGTAATTAACGGGAACACCGTCGTCAATGAAATGCTGTGTGATATCAAGAAAAATATCCGCAAAGCGGTTGTAATTGCTCATCGGCAGGTTGCAGGTGTGGTGCATAAGGCTGCCGCTTGCCTGCCCGCTTGAAGTGAGCGAGTAATGCGGCGAGTTTGCAAAAAGGATAACCGTGTCTATCGTTTCCTCTTTAAGGCAGCGCTTTAAAAACGCGTATGCATTTTTGTCCTTTTCAAAATCATAATGCCCGCCAAAGCCTTCGCTTTCATTCGCATTATCATCAATGTAAAAGGATTCGCACCGCCGCCAAGGGTTTTCAACTCTGCAATTGCCGTCGTCCCAACCAGCGCCGATATTGTATCTGTAAATATTCAGCCCAAGGCCGCTTTTGCCGTAAAGCAGGGCTGCAAGCTCGTCTGCAATGTTTTTATCCGCCACATTTTGGCTCCACCAGCACGCCGATGTGCCGAAACCCAAAATCGGCTTTCTTTTTTCGGCGGAGGTTAAATCAATTTTAATCATAAAAGCTTCTCCATATGCACATGCAGGCAATATTCGTCGTAATAAACATCTCCGCTTGCGGAAAATCCGAGCGATTCATAAAAGTGCTTTACTCTGCATTGAGCCGAAAGAACCGCTTTTTTGCCGCCGAGCTCAGCCGCTTTTTTCAGCGCTGCATTCATAATTTCGCTGCCGAGCCTGTATTTTCTGTATTGAGGCAAAACGGCAACTCTGCCGATTTGGTAAGTTTTGCCACCGTCCTCGGTAAACATTCTTGCCGTGCCCGCGGCAATACCGTCTTTATAAAGCACAAAGTGAAGCGAAATTTTATCGATATCGTCAAATTCATTCTCAAATTTCTGCTCTTCAACAAACACTTTTTGCCTTATTTCGGCCGCCTCTTTGGGCAGGCTGTTATGAATTTTTATGCAGTTCATACAATCACCGCCCCTATTTTAGCACTAATATTCGACTTATTCAATATTATATTGTATATTGCTTGCATTTTCATAACATTTGTAGTAAAATTATAAATCATTCAGATGAAACTTTATTAAAGGAGATAAAAAGATGAAAAAGTTCACAAAAGTTTTGGCGGTTCTTCTTGCCGTTGCTGTTTTTGCAACCGCATTTGCGGCTTGTTCTAAGAACGGCAGCACATCATCCAAGGTTAAAGTAATCGATATTGCTCTTTCCGATGAAGAATATGCATTCGGCGTAGATAAAAACCAGCCCGAACTCAAGCAGCAGGTTAATGATTTCGTTGCTGAAATCAAATCAAACGGCAAGCTCGATGAGATTTGCAACAAGTATTTCGCAGACGGCACTCCGGAGGGCATAACTTCCGCAACTCAGGATCCCTCCAAGGATCAGCTCGTTGTTGCCACAAATGCCGAATTTGCTCCCTTTGAATATAAGCAGGGCGATCAATTCTTCGGCATTGATATGGAAATCGCAAATCTTCTTGCCCAAAAGCTTAACAAAGAGCTTGTAATCGTTGATATGGCGTTTGATGCCGTTCTTCTTTCGGTTCAGCAGGGTAAGGCGGATATCGGTATGGCCGGCCTCACCGTAACCGAAGAAAGAGCACAGCAGGTTGATTTCTCCGATTCTTATTATTCGGCTTCTCAAAAGCTTATCGTTAAGGAAGGCGACACTACCTTTGATAACTGCAAAACAAAGGAAGATGTTGACGCAATCCTTAAGGGCTTTGATTCAAGCACAACTATCGGCGGCCAAAACGGCACAACAGGCCAGTTTTATGTTGAGGGCAGCGATGACTTCGGCTTTGATAAGCTCAACGCAACATGGAAAGGCTATGCAAACGGCTCGCTTGCCGTTCAGGATCTTATCAACGGCGGTGTAAATTATGTTATTATCGACGCAGCTCCGGCAGCGGCAATCGCAAATTCAATTAACGCGGTAGCATAATTATTAAGAAAAGCAAGATGCCCTGCCTCGTTTGAGGCCGGGCATTTTAAATATGAGGATATGTAATGAATTTTGAAAGAAAATTTCAGGTGTTTTGGGAATTCTTCATGCATAAAAACGGCTATAACGTTGTTGTGGAGGGCTTGAAAAACACCATTATTATCGCGGTTATGGGCCTTGTGATAGGTATTGTGCTCGGCACGCTTATCGCCACGGCCAGGGTTGTGCCGAAAACAAATGTTTTTGTTAAGGTGCTCGAAAAAATCGCATCGTTTTATGTCAGCCTTTTCAGGGGCACGCCCATGGTTGTGCAGCTTTTGGTTTTCTATTATGTTTTGATGCCGCTTTTGGGGCTGCATATGAATTCCGTAGGTGTGGCGCTTGTTGTTTTCGGGCTTAATTCCGGCGCCTATATTTCGGAAATAATGCGCGCGGGTATTCTTTCCGTTGATCCCGGGCAAATGGAGGGCGGCCGTTCCGTTGGCCTCAGCTATGGCACAACGATGATGAAAATCGTTATTCCGCAGGCAATCAAAAATATTCTTCCCACTCTCGGAAACGAATTTATTTCTCTTATTAAGGAAACCTCGGTAGTAAGCTTTGTGGGCGCAACCGATCTTTATCTTGCATTCCAGCGCATAGGCTCAAACACCTATGATTTCATGGTGCCTTATCTTGTGATGGCGGTTATTTATATCGTGCTGGTTGTTATTATATCTTTCCTTGTTAAGCTTATGGAAAGGAGCCTGAGAAAAAGTGATAAACGTAGTTAATCTTGAAAAAAGCTTTGGCGATAATCATGTTTTAAAGGGCATAAATTACGAAATTCACAAAAATGAAAAAATCGTAATCATCGGTCCCTCCGGCTCTGGCAAAAGCACATTTTTGCGCTGCCTCAACCTGCTTGAAACCCCCACAAAGGGCGAAATTTGGTTTGAGGGAAAGCTTGTGAACGATAAAAAAACCGATATAAACGAAATTCGCAAGCATATGGGCATGGTGTTTCAGCATTTTAATCTTTTTAATAATAAAACGATTCTTCAAAACATCACGCTTGCACCCGTGCATCATAAGCTTATGACAAAGGAAGAAGCTAATGAAAATGCCCTAAAGCTGCTTGCAAGGGTCGGCCTTTCCGATAAGGCAGATGATTATCCCAGCAGCCTTTCCGGCGGCCAAAAGCAAAGGGCGGCGATAGTTCGCTCGCTTGCGATGAATCCCAAGGTTATGCTTTTTGACGAACCCACTTCGGCGCTTGATCCCGAAATGGTCGGCGAGGTTTTGCAGGTTATGCGTGATCTTGCCGATGAGGGAATGACGATGATCGTTGTTACTCACGAAATGGGCTTTGCAAGGGAAGTGGCCTCTAAGGTTGTGTTTATGGATAACGGAGTTATCTGCGAGGAAAACACACCCGAAGAATTCTTTACTCATCCTCAAAATCCGCGCCTTTGTGATTTTCTTTCCAAGGTGCTTTAATTAAAATTATAAGGGCGATGTGCCGCTTGGCGCATCGCCCTTTTTACTGCTTTAAGCCGTTGTATTCGTTTTGTTTTTAAGCTCGGTCGCTTATTATGCCGGCATGAGCCGAGAAGAAATCAAGCATGTGATTTATACATTCCTGTGAGTAGGACGGGGTGGGATCGAGAACGGCAAAAACATGCTGCAAAACCCTGCCCACATATTTGCCCTTAAAATCATCAAGCTCGTTTTCAATTCCGAGCTTATCAAGCGTGAATTTAAGCTTGTATGAATCAAGCCTTAAAAAATCGCCCGTTGAAGTGCATATGTAAAACGGCGGCATATGGTTTGTTGCCACCTTCCTGAAATTCATATATTTATAATAGGGGCTTTGCCTGAAATGTCGCCCGAGCAATTCGGGCAAGTTTATGTTTAATGTGGGGTTGGGCGCGGTTAAATCAATTGCCGGCGAAATTGCCGCCACGGCCTTGAATTTGATTTTCGGCTTCGCCATTGCAAAATCCTTTTGCAGTATAAACGAAGATGAAACAGCCGCCGCGGTGCAGGCATAGTGCCCTCCCGCGGAATCGCCTGCCAAAAAGGCATTTTCCAAATCGGCGGGGTATGCACCGGCATTTTGCGCAATCCAATCAAAGGCTTCAAAAATATCCTCGATTTGTTCGTTGAATTTGTGCTTGCCGGCAAGGCGGTAGTTTATCGAAAACACGCAAAAGCCCTTTACGGCTATGTTTGTGCAAAAATTTTTGTTTATTTCCTTGCTTCCGCTCATCCAGCCGCCTCCGTGAATGTCTATTATAACGGGCAGGCGTTCGTTTGAATTTTCGGGAAAATAAACATCCAGCATGTGCTCGGCTGTTTTGTCGTTTATATAAGGTATGTTGCAAACGCAGTCCACTCCCGCCGTCGGCGTTTGAAGCCTTATCCTTGCGGCGTCAAGCTTTGCGTTTTCTTTCCAAACATATTTTAAAATCGGTGTGAACAGTGCCATGATATCTGCCTTTCTCCGCGGTGCGGCGTTTATGCTTTAATTATATTCTTTGTGAATAGTTTTGGCAATAGGTGCGGCGCGTGATTTTTATTTTGCAGGCTTTTAATATTGCTTTGCGGCAGATAAAAATAAAACGATGCAAAAGGATTTAATCCGTGCATCGTTTTGAATAATGTTTGCTTTATGCCGCAGCTATAACGCTTTCGATAAAAGGCTCAACCTCTGTGGGCTGCATATCAAGCACAAGGGCAATTTCGCCGTGGATTATATTTTGTGCGCGGCGGTAATATTTTTCGTCGGCAACCGAAAGGCTTTTGCCGATCGCCTCCTGCGCAAGCTTTTTATCGTGCAGTGTTTTCATAAGCGAGATAAGCTCGATTCTGTTTGCTTTGTTTATAATCTTCTTGAAAAGATCGCGCCTCGTATTTGTGTTTTCGTTCCAAACCGTTTTTTGCTCGGGAATAGATTTGATAAGCTCCATGATTTCTGATTTTGAAAGCAGGCTTTTCATTTTTGATATAAGCGTTTCATTGTCAACAGGCACAAATATTGTTTCCTTGGAATCGAAGAAAGGCGAAAGAATATAGTAAGTCTTTGTTTCCCTTGCAAATTTTTCGCTTTTAATGTCCGTAATTTTGCAAACTCCGTTTGAGCCGTATAAGAATATGTCGCCTATTTTGTACATTTAATCACACCTTTCTGAAATTGTGTCGCTTTTATATTATTACGAAATGTAAACTGCCCTTTACAGACTTAACACTACAATATTTATTATAGCACAAATTACTAAAAATTAACAGAAAATTTTACAAAAAGTAGAAAAATTTTTGTGAGCATCTTTATTACACATATGGCGTTTTGTGATTTTTTATTTCGTTGATATTTGATTTATGATGTGTTAAAATGGATTTGTAAATTATATTGGCTCACTTCAGCACTTCGGAGGGTATATGAAAAAGTTATTCTCGCATATCACGGCAGCAATGTGTGCTCTTTTTGTTTTTGCATGCTTTGCAATTTGCGCCAATGCGGCTCAGGCTGCGTTTAATGTTTCTTTCAATTCGGATATGGCTGTCGGTAAATCGCAGCAGATAAGCGCCTCCAAAGAGGGCGGCAATCTCGGCACACTTTCATATAAAAGCGAAAATTCCGCCGTGGCTTCGGTTGATTCAAACGGAATTATAACCGCAAATAAGGCCGGCAGTGCAAAAATAAACTGCACTTCGCAGGGCGGCGAATCCGTTTCGTTTGATATTTCCGTTAAGGCAATGCCTAGCTCAATCTCGCTTTCGGCGAGTGAGAAATCGCTTAATGAAGGGCAAACCTTTGATTTAAACGCAAGGGTAAACAGCGGCGCGTATCCCACATCGTTTGTTTATTCCAGCGCCGACAGCTCCGTTGCCTCGGTTTCGGCCTCTGGCAGGGTAAGCGCGATTAAAGAAGGCAAAACCGTTATAACGGCAGAGTCCGAAAACGGCATTAAAGCCTCCTGCGTGGTTTATGTTTATTCAAAGAATGATATAGAGCTTAACATGCGTGCAACAAAAGTTGCCATGGATTATTCAAATGTAACAAAAATCGTTTATGGCAAAAGTGCGCTCGGCCGCAATTTAGAGGCCTTTGTTATAAACGGCGGCGGTAACAACAGTAAAACTCTGTTTTGTACCTTTGCGGTTCACGGTTTTGAGGATAGTTATTACAGAGACGGTAAATTGCTTGTTGATGCCGCAAATGACATTGTGGAATATTTCGCCGAAAATCCGGATAATCTTTGGGATTATCGTTTGGTTATAGTGCCATGCGCCAATCCGGATGGCACTATTGACGGCGAAAACAACTACCGCGCAAAATCCGGCGCATTCGGCAGATGCACGGCGGATAATGTGGATATGAACAGGGATTTCATATCGGGCAAATTCCAAGCGTGCGAAAGCCGCGCCCTGCGCGATCTTATGTATAAATATAAAATGAATGTTTACATTGATTTTCACGGTTGGCTTAATTCCGTGCTCGGCGATCCCGATTTGGTAAGCATTTACAGAAGCACAAATAATCTTTCCAGAGATCAAAGCAACCATTACGGAATAGATCAGGGATATATTTTCGGTTGGGCAAAGGCAAATTTGGGCGCAAAATCCGCGCTTGTTGAATTTAGAAGCCCTTCCTCGCTCAATTCGAATTCGATTAAAGACGGAATATATGAAACAGTGCGCGGCAGTTGGCATAAAAACACGGGCATGCAGGTTAAATACAGCGATTCGTTGCCTGCACCGCAAAATCTTACCGTTTATGCCAAGTCCGGCGGCACGGCGCATGTTGATTGGAACTCCGTAAGCGGGGCAAACGGATATCAGGTTTGGTATAAAGCGCAGGACGGTGCTTGGCAAACCGCGCCCACGGTTGCAGGGCACACCTATTGCGATGTTTCGGGGCTTGTAATCGGGTGTGAATACACATTTACGGTTCGTGCCCTTTATCACGATAATTCCACTAATATCCGCACCTATTCAAATAATTATTCAAGCTATGTTGAATATCAAATGCCGCTTGCCCGGGTTTCGGGGCTTTCCGTTGCGGCAAGGGCGGATGACGGCTCTTTTATAACTCTCACATGGACTCCGCAGTTGAATGCCGCGGGATATTATGTTTACGAACTGCGTGATAACAATTGGGAAAAAATCGCCACTCTCGGCGGCGGGCTTACAAAATATTATAATGCCGTCGGCACTTCAAGCGGCGGGGAATACTATTTTGCCGTTGCGGCATATACGAAAGACGAAGCTTCCGTCGGCGAAAAATCAGCCACCCTGCACACGGCTGCGGCGTGTGAACGCGTAGGCTCGGCAACGGCGTCGATTCAGGGCAATTCAAAAATCAAAATCAATTGGCAATCCGTTAATTGCAGCGGCTATTATGTGCAATGGTCAAAAACGAGTGATTTTAAATCAGATTGTGCAGGCGCGTTTGTTTTGGGCAAAAACAGCACGGAATATACGGCGGCCGTAGGCACAAATGCCAAGGATTATTATGTTCGCGTGCGCGCATATAAAGAAGTGGATTCGCAAAAGGTTTTCGGCCCGTTTTGCGAGGGGATTTCGGCAGAAACGGGCCTGCACGCAATGAGCGGCTTTGTCGTAACGGGCAGAGGAAACGGCGGTGCGGCGTTGTGGCTTGATTGGACCGGGCGCGGCGATGCAGATGAATATGATGTTTATGATGTTACGGACGGTAAAAATCTGCTTAAAGGCACGGTGCAAACAAATCAATTTGTGTTCACCGATTTAACGCCGGCATGGGAATATGATATCAGGGTTGTGGCAAAGCAGGGCGGCAAGGCCGTTGCCTGCGGCACTTACCGCGTGTGCGCGGCAACACCCGTTGTGCAAAATTTCACGGCAACGGTTACAGGCGAAAACACCCTTAAAGCCGAGTGGGATTATGCGGTTTGCCACGGATATTACATTCAGTGGAGCACAGACCCCACCTTTACGGATAAAAGCCAAACAAACGGTGCTTGGATCAACAGCACCTTCACAACAAGCTTTGAAATAAGCACCGATAAACCGGCGGACGAATATTATGTTCGCATTCGCAGCTGGAAAAATTACCAAGGCGGCAAGATTTTCAGCGATTTCTGCGAGGGAGTTTCGCCGAGCGGATTAACCGAGCCGCGCGATTTTGCCGTTACCGGCAGGGGCAACGGAGGCACCGCGCTGTGGCTTGATTGGGCGGATGTTAAAAATGCCGAAAATTATTATATTTACGATGTTACAAACGGCGCAAACGAGCTTAAAGGCATAACGCAATCAAGCAAATTCACCTTTGTGGATTTAAACCCCGCGTGGGAATACGATATCAAGGTGGTTGCCAAAAACGGCGAAGACAGCTCGGAGGCAACATACAGAATTTGTGCCGCAACGGCACCCGTGGAAAACTTTAAAGCAAGCGCAACGGGAGCAAACACCATCAAAGCAACTTGGGATTATGCGGTTTGCCACGGTTATTATATTCAGTGGAGCACGGATAAAAACTTTAAATCCGATGTGCACGGCGAATGGGTAAACGGCACCTTCACCACAAGCTTTGAGGCAAAAACCGATAAACCTGCGAGCGAATACTATGTTCGCATTCGCAGCTGGAAATATTATCAAGGCGGCAAGATTTTCAGCGATTTTTGCGAGCCGATTAAGGCGGTTTAAAATAAATGATGAAAAGCGTTTCGGCGCTGAATTTAAGGAGAAGAATATGCTTATTTATGCACACGATTACGGCGTTTTGCCGAATGAAGAAGTTGCTGTTCGGCTTGAAAATTTGCTTGCGGCGGTTGCCGAAATCAAGGATGAAAAGAAAATCATTTTTGATGAGGGTGATTATTATATTGAAAGCGCAAAGCTGCAAAGTCGAATGCTTTATATAACAAACACCGTGGGCGATGCCGAATTTAAAAACGGTGAAACGCCGCACAAAAACAGGTGCGCGCTTGCTTTTTGCGGCATTGAAAATGCGGAATTTGATTTTTGCGGCGCAGAGTTTTATATAAACGGAAAGGCAACCAATGTTGCCGTTATCGATTGCAAAAATCTTTTGATTGAAAATTTGAAGCTTACTCCGAAAAATCCGAATATCAGGAAAATGACGGTTATTGCAAAATCGCTTTTCAGTGTTGATTTTAAGATAGACGGCGATTATTATGTTAAAAACAACGCTCTTTATTTTAAAGGCATTGATTACGATTACAATGCCTCGGGCCAATATCGCTTTGCAACCCATCTTGCGCATATTAAAGCAAAAAGCCCCAAGCAGGTTTGGCGCACGGGCAAGCTTTTTAAATCGGCAATGGGGGTTTCGGAAATCAAGCCCGGCGTAATCAGAATCAAATATCCCCGCACGGCTTTTTGCTCCGTGGGCGACAGGTTTTATGCTTTTGACTGCCTGCGCCAATATGTGGGAATTTTTCTTGATAAATCGGAAAATATCACCCTGCAAAATGTGCACCAGCATTTTAACTATTCGCTTGCCTATGTTGCGCAGGATTGCAAGGATTTAACCCTTAAATCCTGCCGTTTTGCGCCGAAAACCGAGGATTTTGAGATTGCTTCGCTTGCTGATTTTATGCAGGTTTGCATGTGCCGCGGCCATATTGACGTGGAGAATAATTATTTTGACGGTGCCTGCGACGATTGCGCAAACTTTCACGGAATTCATTTTATTATCGAAAGCATTTCGGGCAACAAGCTCACGGTGGCATTTAAGCACCCGCAAACTCACGGCTTTAATCCGATTTCCGAGGGCGATGAAATCGGCTATATCAGCACAAAATCCCTGCTTGAAAAGGGCAGGGCAACGGTGCTTTCCTCAAAACTTACAGATGAATATCACATTGAGCTTGAAGTGAACGATACTTCCGCCGCCGCGGAAGGCTTTGCGATTGAAGATATCACAAAAATCCCCACCGTGCATTTCAAAAACAATTTGGCAAAGCACATTATCACCAGAGGGCTTCTTATCACCGTTCGCAACAAGGCCGTCGTGGAGAGCAACCGTTTTGAAAGCTGCTCCATGAGCGGTGTGCTCCTTTCGGATGACGCCGCAAATTGGTTTGAAAGCGGCTTTTGCGGCGATGTTTTAATCAAGGATAATGTTTTTGAATTTTGCGGCGAGGTTCCGGTTTTAATCAAGCCCGAAAATAAGGTCAACGAAGGCCCGGTTCATAAAAATATCAAAATAATCGGCAACACATTTAATTATAAAGGTAATCCCGTAAGCATAAAATGCGCCGAAAATACGGTTGTTGAAAACAATAAATAATCTTCCGTTATATTCCGCTGAGCGTTATCGGGATTGATTTTCGGATTTTCTGCTTGCCGCAGCGCCGATTTTTGCGCTTTTTATTAAACTCATTGCGAATATTTTGTCATTTTTTGCAAAGTGACTCGAAATGTTAAAATTTTGTATGATTTTTTTGAATAAGTTATTGAATTTTTATTTAATATGTGCTAATGTATATATGGCAGTAATGATATTTGCGGTATCGTTAGTCGCTGAAAGGTATTTTATCTTTCGGTCTGTTTGTGGGCTGCCGAATAGCTAACGGCAAGTCACGGAATTTGGAAGCCTGATAATCACGGGAAACACTTTCATAAAAAATGGTGTCATTTTATGGCATCTTTTTTTATGCCCTTTTTCGGCCGGGCGAAAATTTAAACTTTGATGTGTTAAAAAGCTCAAGAGCGTTTATGTATCTCCTCAAGAAGCTTGTTTGTGCCTCTGCCGGAATATGGAGTGCTTTTGATGATAGGTGCTTTCAGCGCGCGGCTCAGCAGCCGAGCGTTTATTTTTTTGCCCGTTTTTTTGGCGCGTTTATAATCGGTCAGCAAAATAACCGCGCTTTTGCAGCTTCTTGCGCAGATAAATGCGTCCGTAATTTCCCGCTCGATTTTTACGGCAGGCAAAATAAAAACAACCGTGTCAAAATCCTTTACGCTCTCGTTTGTGAATTTGCCGAAAAGTGCGGTCAGCTCGTATTTGCGATATTTATAATAAAAATATCCCTTTGCGCCGCTTTTCGGCAATTCGCAAATCGGCGCAGCAGTTAATTCTTCAAAAAGCCGCAGCATTTCGGTTTCGTCATTTCCCGCAAGTGCCACGGTGCGAATGGCCTTTTCCTTGTTGCCATGCATAAAATCCACCTCCGTTTATGCTATGCCGCACCGCGCAATATGTTAAATTGCACAACTTATGCCGTTATATTTTTATATTTTGTGCCGTTGAAAAGAAGCGGCGGCAGTGATAAAATATATTTGTATTTTGCAATCGCAATATGAAAGAGGTAATTTTTTATGGGAAACAGTTTTATTATGCCGGGCAGAATAGTTTACGGCGAAAATGCACTTGAAAATGCAAAGCCGCTTCTTGCCGGCTTGGGTAAAAAGGCGCTTATCGTAACAGATGAATTTATGGTTAAATTCGGAAATGTTAAATATGTTTCCGATATTTTGGAAGAGCTGGGAATTGAATATTCGGTTTTCAGCGGCGTTAATTCGGAACCAACGGATGTTATAATCGATGCAGGCTTAAAGCAATATGCTGATGAAGCTTGCGATTTCTTAATTGCCGTCGGCGGCGGTTCGCCGATAGATGCGATGAAAGCCATAGGCGCCGTTGCCACAAACGGCGGGGAGATTGATGATTATTACGGAAAAATAATCGAAATTCCCACTCCGCCCATGGTTGCCGTGCCCACAACAAGCGGCACAGGCTCGGAGGCTACGCAGTTCACCATAATAACAAATACTAAGGCAGATATTAAAATGCTGCTTAAAGGCCCTGTTTTGATGCCGCACCTTGCGATAGACGATCCCAAGTTTACCTTAACGGCTCCCGCTTCGGTAACCGCCGCAACAGGGCTTGACGCTCTTTGCCACGCCACAGAGGCATATACCTCAAGAAAAGCTCAACCGCTTACGGATGATCTTGCAATAAGCGCCACAAAGCGAATTTTCAAAAACCTGCCAATCGTTTATTCAGAGCCGGATAATATTAAAGCGCGAGAGGAAATGAGCCTTGCCGCATTGGAGGCAGGTGTGGCGTTTAACAACGCTTCGGTAACGATTATTCACGGTATGAGCCGCCCGATAGGTGCACTGTTCCATGTGCCGCACGGCATTTCAAATGCCATGCTTATCGGAGAGTGCTATAAATTTGCGATAGACGGTGCTTATTCGCGCTTTGCCGAGCTTGGCAGGGCAGTGGGCGCCGCATCGGCAGAAAGCGGCGATAAAGAGGCGGCGGAAGCTTTTCTTGACGGCTGCCTTAAGCTTTGCGAAATTTGCAATATTCCCACGCTTGAGGGCTTCGGAATAGACCGCGATAAATTTTTCGCCTCTATCGATAAAATGGCGGACGATGCACTTGCATCGGGTTCGCCGGCAAACACAATCAAACCCGTTTCAAAGGAAGATATTCTTCAAATTTATAAAAATCTTTGGAAATGATTTGAATTTTATATTTGCGGCAAAGAAAAAACTTAAAATCCGCTTGCTCAGGCGGGCGGATTTTTAAAGGCAAGCAGGTTAGGCTCTGCTAACCTGCTTGCACGACTGATTTTATTTTTGCTTGGATATTCCCTGCGCTGCTTTTGACGAAGCGGGATACAGAAGAAATTATTGAGTTGCCGATAAGCATTGCAAACGGGCTACGCTGCGCCTTATGAGGTTTCGCCGGGTGTGATTAACACGCAAAGCGCACAGTGCCAATCGGCAATCACTTGGTGCTTTTTGGGCTTTGAAGCCTTTATAGTGCCTTTAGATACCAACAAAACAAAAGCTCAAGGATATGCAGTCCTTGAGCTTTTATTATGCATGTTATGTTGAATATATTAAAAACATACAGCCTAAATAAAGTACAGTAAATTAAAACAATTTCAAACAGCATTGACAAAATTGAAATTCATCTGTAATCTGTGAGCTTATTCCTAAAAGGATAAAAATAAGATTGGAGATGATTTTATTACAAGTTATGAATTCATAAACGATACAATGTTTTTGAGAAATCAATTTAAAAGTGTTGGTATGTTCAAACTGCCGCTTGTAAAAAGACAAGAAATCAGTCTTGAAGATGTAAGCCTAATCGGTTATGATAAAGTTAATCAAAGTAATGATTACAAAAGTATAGTACATTTCTTTCTTGACGATTATAAGTTTGAGAGCATATACAACAATCCTGAAAAGAAAATTGAAGCGTTAAGGCAATTTAAAGCGGTGCTTACACCCGATTTCAGTATGTTTGTTGAAATGCCTGTTGCATTGCAACTTTTTGCCACATTTAAAAACAGGTGGGTCGGTGCTTATTTACAAGAGCAGGGCATAAAGGTGATTCCGACTGTTCGTTGGGGTGATTTAACAAGCTTTAATTTCTGCTTTGACGGAATTGAAAAAGGCAGTATAGTTGCTGTTTCAACGATAGGTGTGAAAAAGCAAAAATCTCATTTTATGCTTGGCTATAATGAAATGTTAAGCAGAATTAAGCCGAGTAAAATTATTTGCTATGGCAAGCCCTTTGACGAAATGAAGGGCGATATAATCAAAGTTGATTATGCCAAAACGAATAATTTGCAAAAATCAAACAGCGGTTTGTATATCAAAACCTTTTACGGCTATGTTGAGCGAACATTGTCTCAAAAAGGTGGTGGCTCTGCAAACGGACAAAACTCCGGCAATCCTGAGCATATTCGTTTGCCAACGAAAGCAAAGCCGAATTCGGTAATGACGCTTTATCGAAATGGAAAAAAGATAAGGGATCGTTATTATGATAAAAAAGGTCGTGCAAAAAAAAATATAGACTATACTGATCATGGAAATCCAAAAGATCATCCTAAAGTGCCACATGAGCATTTTTGGGATTGGAGCGATCCTGATAACCCAATAAGGAGTAAAACAGATGACTAACTATAATGAATTAAAGAAGTTAATTGAAATTGGGTATGATATCGAGTTTTCTTATAAAGGAAAATGATATTTAATTACTAAAACCAATAAAAATTTAATATCATTTTGCGAATATTATAAGGAGCCAAAATATTTCAATACTGTTGATGAATTTATGAATAATGCAAAAATTGATGATATGTTATTGTCAAACATTTGGGAAAGCATAACTGATTTGATGTACTAAAATGGGGAACTATAGTTATAAGCAAAATGAATAATGATTATGGGAATAACGATTATGACGGAGATTACAAAAGCAAGGAAGAACTTATGAAATGTGAAATTGACGGCGAAAGGCTTGTTGATATCTGCACAAAATTTATGGTTCTTGAAAGAAAATTTTAAATTTTTATAAATACTATTTTATAAGAACTTTTATTGAATTACCGTTCTACTACTCAAAATCTGCTGTATAGTAGCGTGCTGTATTTTTAAAATTAAATCAGAAGGTGTCAAACGGGAGTTATTTAGAAATTTTGGGTGCTGAATATGTTCTGAATGTGTTTGCGATAAAATGAATTCATAAAACCGTTTTTATACATATTATATGAATTATTGGTTTCGGGATAGCAGTTGTTATTAGTGTTAGAAAAGGGCAAAAAAAATTAAGCCAAACTTTGAAAATTTGGCTTAATTACTGTGGTACGCCGGAAGGGATTCGAACCCCCGACCTTCTGGTTCGTAGCCAGACACTCTATCCAACTGAGCTACCGGCGCAAATGCATTATATATTTAATGCTTAAATAATATAGCACATTCAAAAAGGAAATGCAAGAGTTTTTTTGCATAATATGCAAATTTCCGCAAAACACGGTGAACGGTGCGGGCGAAAAGAAAATTTGCGCTTTTGCATTATCCGATTTGGATTTGCGTAAAAAAAAGTTTTGTTATTTTTGGTTTTTAATAAAGTCGTCGAGTATATCCGCCGCCATTTTGCAAAGCTCCGGGCAGGGGCGCTTTTTATAATAGTCTGCAGTGCGTTCCTCTGCCGCTGTGCCCCCGGCAGGGGCAGCACCCGCCTTTGCCAGCAAAACGCGGCAGATTATTGAGCCGTTTTCCGCTTCAAATCTTTTTGCAACCTCTTGCACCATTGCATAAACAGCTGCTCTGCCGCAGCCGCCGTAAAGATTTGAAATAACATATGTCATCCCGGAAACGGTGCCGCAAACCTCGCGCATTCTGCCCATTCCGCCGCCGAAGCCGATTGTTTGCCTTTCAACAATCTCCTCGCTCAGACCCATTTCGGGGCAAAAAGCAAGCGCCACGGCCTGCGAGCAGTTTTTGCCGCATTCAAAGTACTTTTGTGCAATTTCGCCTTTTGTCATTGTTGCGCAACCTCCGCTGCCGAAAATTTGGCGGTGAGGTTAACATCGCCGTTTACATTAACGGTGTATTTGCTGCCGGAGGCAACAAGCTCGCCTGTTTTGTTATCGTCCCAGCCGTCGAATTTATAGCCTGCGTCCGGTGTTGCCGTAAGCGAAGCTTTTTTGCCTTTTTCGTAGCTGCCGTCGCCCGAAACGGAGCCGTTGCCGTCCACATCTATATATACATTATATTTAACGGCTTTTGTGGTGGTTTCTTTTTCAGTTGTTTTTTCGGTGGTGGATTCGGTGGTGGTTTCTTTTTCTGTGGTTGTGGTGGACTTAACGGTGGTGTGCTTTGTTGTTGAAAGCTCGGTCGTTTGTGAAACTGAGGCTGACGGCAGAGTGGTTGTTTCTTTTTTGTTTTTTACGGAGGCGGAAACAACAATGCCCACAATCATTGCCACAAGAATAACGGCAAGCACTATTATAATAATGATATTGCGTTTGTTTTTCTTTTCTTCATCCTCATCCTCATCGTTTTCATTAAGCGGGGCGCCTTTTTGAGGCGTGGGCTGATTGATTTCGTCAAGTTGCGAAACATTGGGTATGATTTTGGTGTCGCCGTTATCGTTTTCGGGGTTGATTTCGTTGTCTTCATCGTAAAGCGGCGAGCCGCAGTTTTCGCAAATGTATCTGCCTTCTTCATTATCAAAACCGCAGTTTTTACATCTCATTGTTTTTACCTCGCAAACAAATATATAGGTTTAATGCAAGTATAACACAGAAAATTTGAAATAACAACACTATATAGGCTAAAGAAATAATAATAATTTGACTAATTTCCATTTTTGGTATTGACTTTTTGACGAATTTATAATAAATTTAAAGAGTAGCAATTTAGTTATGCTTAGTTCGTACTGAAAGGGGTACCAAAAGTAATGAAGAAAACAATTAAAAAGATTCTTTGCGTTGTTCTCGTTGCTTCCTTCGTTTTTGCTCTTGCAGGCTGCGCGAAGATTAATTATGTAACAAACGGAACAATCAAAGCTATCAAAGAGGTTCAGGACGGCACTTATAAAAACGGCGGTGCAGATGCTTCCGCCGAGGGAGAGAAGCAGTCCGAAGTAACTATTGATGAATTTGTTGCCGGCACTTACGGCGGCGTTGAATTCAAAACTGTTGAAGATGTTGTTAACTACTATGTAGAGTGCTATAACAATACAAAGTCTCAAACAGCTTCTTACACTGAAAACGGCGAAGCAAAAACATATTATTCTTTGCTCGGCGAAGAAAAGCTTCAAATAGAATCTGTTCTTATCGAGGGCAAAGAAAATTCCGTTATTAACGGTATCGTTCCCGGCATCGTAGACGGCTTATTCCAGGCAAGCACATACGGCCTTCCGCCCTGCAACAACAGAGATCCCAAGCTTGATAACTCTAACGGCAGCGATACGGATCCGGGCGAATTTGATTTCAGAACATCATATTTCACTCCCGATGATTGCTTGGCTGCAAATGTTAAAGAGCAGGACGGCAAGATCGTTCTTACCATCCTTCCCAAGGAAGGCTCAATGTCATTGCGCGGTGTTGACTCTCAGGGTCGTTTCTTTGAGGTTCTCGGCGATATCGGCGCAACCGTTGATTCTATTTCCGCTCTTTCATGGGCAAGCGGCACAACGGAAGAAAACTGCAAGGTTATCTATTCCGGCGGTACGGGCACAATCACAATTGATCCCGCAACAAAGACTGTAACTGCTGCAGATTACCACATGGCTGTTAATGTTGAAGTTAACCATGCAAATGTTGCCGTTATTAAGGACAAGAGCGCGGTTGTTAAGATTTCTTATGATTTGACTTATCCCGCATCTGCAGAATACCTTAAAACATCTAAGGGCATCACTCAAGCATAAAATAATGCATAACTAAAAATAAACGGTTTAATGCTCCGCTGCAAATTGTTAATTTTGCGGCGGAGCTTATTTTTTGTTGAATAATAACAGAACATGTGTTATTATAATTTAAATGCGCGGATTGCCGTGCACATTAAAAAACAGGAGAATGCTTATGAGCGAAAAATTGCCCAATATGGATTACGATGCCGATGAGGTTATCGGCGATTTCAAATCAAAATTCAAATGGCCTAAAAAAGATGAGGTTGAAGTTATAACAAAGCCGGAAAAGCTCGGCATTAAGCTGCTTGCTTCCGCTTTGCTCACGATTATAGCCGGCGGCATCGCATATTATATTATGTTGCCCGCAATGAATTTTAAGGATACTCAGCTTTATTCCTTTATAATTCTTATTTTGGCTTTATTTATGGTTTTCTTTGCGCTGATTTGCAAGGCAAATAAAAAAATAGAACGCAGGGAATATATCAAAAGGCGTGCAATCGTGCCCGCCGCAATTGCCGTGGTGCTGGTGGTTGTTATGCTTATCGGATGGCTTTTCGGCGCAACGATTTTCAGGGCTTCATCATACAGCAAAATGATGCCGATAACAACAAGCGATTTTGCAACGGATTTCAGCGACATTGATATTGACTCTGTGCCCAGAATAGATGAATCAAGAGCGCTTACTCTTGCCGATCAGCAGCTCGGCTCACTTTCCGAATATAAGAGCCAATATGTTGTTTCGGACACTACCACAATGGTGAACTACAACGGCAGACCCGTAAGAGTGGCCTATCTTGAATACGCCAATTTCTTTAAATGGGTAAACAACACCAAAAACGGCTTGCCGGCTTATATGATTGTGGATCTTGTTTCGCAAAAGGTTACCGTTGTGAACTGCAACGAGCAATTCGGCGGCAGTATTAAATACAGCCCCACGG
>ENA-ORNO01000541-ORNO01000541.1-human-gut-metagenome-genome-assembly--contig:-NODE-541-length-24017-cov-7.421668_pt1 | contig 24017 bp, 33 predicted proteins | sample MGYA00242117_ERZ509026 | MGnify/ENA primary metagenome ERZ509026 (study PRJEB26280, sample SAMEA2338710) | human gut metagenome | biome: human gut; feature: human-associated habitat; material: faeces... | reverse complement strand
TGTCAACACACGTCAACTAATGCGTCACTGTGACATTCGGGCTAACCGTGAATTTCTGTCGCGGTAGAAATATGATAGAAAAATATAGATAAAAACCGTTATCTCCAAATACGGACTGGAAAGTGTTAAAATATAAAAGTCGCTGAAATACAGCGACTTTATTCTAAATGGTTATAGTTAGTTATGGCTGTTTACAAGCCATCATTCGATGCAAAGTGTAACTGTTGTTGAATATCAGTGTTTTATAAAATGGTGGTACAAATGCGGTTCAAGTGTGCACTTTTTAACAATTAGTAACCATAAATAAACCGCTAATAATACAAAGATAATTTTTTTTGACATGCGTATTTATTTCTCCCATGAAGTCAGTAAGGTATAATATGAAAAATGGGAGAAAAAAAATTTAGAGGAGGTGACTACATCGTATATCATTACAAATAATAGGGGGGTGGGGGTAGCGTGTGTTTTGAATACTATTGCAAAAAATAACTTATACATTACTACTTATTCTTTTTTGTCTTTCCGATTGCAAGTACAATGCCGATTAAAGCCGAAGTGATAACAAGTGCCGGACTGATGTTCCATAAAATCACAACCAGGACAATTGTCCAAAGAATAAAACCTAAATACATATCATTTCCTCCTTATTTAAAATTATTCGTTTATTCTTACCTGTCGCCTACCCGGCAACCGTATTGCTGCCGGGGCATCACAACATGAGCGTTGGTCGAAACCTCAACGTGCGTCTATGCTAACATGTGGCAATAAATAATATCCTAAAATTTTGTCTAAAATACTCTGTTTGTTTCTTACTGTACAGCACTCTACTGAGTACCAACGAAAGTAATACAATTATTATTCATATCATAATTAACTATGATATTTTTGTTTAAACTTTTAAGATTAAATTCAGATTTAGATGGGTTTGAATTGCATTTCTTTATAACCATAGGGGTAAGTAATCCCATGATTTCCCGTTTCTCTTGTTCTATTGATGCGATAACGTCCCTAAGTCTTTTTTGAAGTTCTTCCATTGTCATTTGCTTGTATGGTGGGTACGGTTGAAACATACCCACCGGGTTAATTATCCTATCTTTATTAAATTCGCTATCTTACAACTTCTAAAGGCTTGTTTCTCATTATCGTAGTAAGTTATAAGACTATCGTTCTTTTTACGTTCAGCACCTTTTGTTTCGGGTATCAAGCCCTCTTTCAAGGTTCCCCATGCGGTGCGGATTTCTCCGTTCAATTTTTGATAGTAAAACTTTACTGCACCTTTCTTTAGCGCCGCTTTCAATTTTAAAACTTGCCAGGCTTGTTTCATAGCCTCAGCCATTGAGAAACCGTACACTTTAACAAGCATCCAAGCCTGCTTCATTAACTCACTCATCTTGTTTTTAAATTCTGTTGCCATAATGGTAGATTTTATGTATTAGTACTTATATCCAAAATAATTTTCCCAAAAGTCGATTTCAGCCTCAAAAGAAGCTACACACTCAGCTTTACTTTCTTCGTACATGGCGAATACTTCTGTCTCACTCATTGATAATACTTGTTGGTATTCTCTGCACATCTGGTTTAAATCTTCTCTTGTCATAAGGCTTAATATCTATTGGTTTAACTTTGATGTTGCAAAGGTGGTATTTTCATACCACATAAACAAGTAATAGTGTAACTATCGTATATTTTTTAACTTTAATTAGTGATACGATAATACCACATCTTTAATATTAATGTATCTTTGCAGAAACAAAATCTATGAAGTATGATTGAGCAACTAAGAATTAAAGAAGCCATCAAAGAACATGGCACATCAATTAATGAAGTAGCTGAAAAAATGGGTATTTCCCGTTTTACTCTTAGCACTCATGTAAACGGCAACCCATCTACGGAAATTCTTTTGAGAATAGCGGATGCAATAGGATGTCCGGTAACAGAACTCTTTGAGCAACCAAAAACGGATAGTCTAACTTTGAGTTGTCCGCATTGTGGAAAGAATATCAATATCAAAGCAAATTGATTTAACGGCTGTATCAGTTTCTAAAAAGTGTATCGGGTGTATCGGAAGCGATACAGCTAAAACCCTTTATTCATAGAGGTTTGCGTACTGTGTCGTATCGATACACTTAGAGTGATACAGCCGATACAGAGAACGAAAAAGCCCCGTTCCGGTTATATCGGTTTGGGGCTTCACATTCTTATTTTGAGCAAGCAAGTAATTTAAACAATCTTAGCCAGTACGGCAATAAGTTTCTCCAACGATTTACCCTCTATACTAAAATTAGGAGATAGCCCATTATTAGTACGATAATCTTCTGTTTCCTCGTTCTCGTTAACTTCGATACAAGCTGTATTAGCAACTGTATCATCCGGGTTAATCCTTTGATATACGGTAATATTTTCTACTATATCAGAGGTATTGATAGTTACCCCGTCCTTCCTTACCGGTTCGGTTGATAGTTTTAGCAGTTGAATACCCAACAAACGGGCTTCTTGTATGTCAAGGTGAACGGCATCTTTTTCTTCGATAAGCTGCCCGTTTTCCACCTTGTTAACAAGGATTTCCTCGTTATCACCTTTCCTCACGTAGAGGGATTTCTCACTATCTTTTCTCACTCCAAAAAAAACTTTCTGTTTCATAAGTCTGTAAATTAAATAGTTAATAAATATATTTCATTGTTATTATTGCGATGGAATGAATGTTTGTATAATATGTTAAAAACCGGTCTGTAAATTTATAATATTGCCAATTGGAGCTTTTCCCATAATATCTTTATGCAAAGTGAGCTTTTTCTACACAAAAACGCCTCAAAAATTCTTGTTTTCCATTTCAAAACACGTCATTCAATCGTTAACCGGTCTTTCCGTACCCTTCAAAAAAAATGCTAACATCAATGTCATTTCTATAGGCATATCCCAAAAGTTCATCAGTAGGGACAACATAGAATGTGCCCCTGCTTCTTTTCCTCTCCATGAACCCGGCTTGTGTCATTAATTCCGTTGCGTCCTCTTCCGTGGTGTTTTCTTGGAAAAGCACCTCAAGCAATTCGGCGAAATGCTGTGCCGATAGCCTTATAGGCTTTGCGAGTGATTGTACGAACCATTTCCTCAACAATTTTAGCTTCATCCGTTTTGTCATAACAAATAATCTCCTTTTTTCACTTTTAATCTTATTCTGGAGCAAGCAACCCGGAAGGTACCGTACCGGGTACGGATAGCTCCCCTTTTAATCATCATTTTCTCAAATTCCGGCAATGTAAGATAAACACCCGTTTCCTCTTGAAGGATATGCTTTAAAATATATCCGTCAACTCCCGGCATCGTTTTTTGTGTAGTAATGATGCTATCAATCCATTCATCTATCTTTTTAATTTCCTGCTCTGTCATAATAGAAGAATTTAATTAAACAATATTGGGTTTATACCCACGAAGATAAACTCACCGTCGGGGCTTGTCCTTATCCATTCCGGGACACCTCCAAACATTTCATTGAACTTTGCTTGACCGATAGTCCTTTCTGCCATGTCTGAAACGGACTTGTAGCCGTTGGCGATGGCAAAGTACTTATCTACTTTAATCTCTATAATTCCGCTGCCGTCTTTCCATAAACGGAAGGTAATAGGCATCCCTTGAAATTTCCACTGCACAATATCGTAATGGTCTGTATGTTCTATAATCTTTTTGTATTCCATATCTTTAATTATTAAAAAGTTGTTTCTGTTCGTTCACTTCCAGTAGGGCAAATTCTATACGGGGGTGATACTTATCCAAATGTTTTTCCGCTTCAATCTGATAGCAAAGTTTATCATCAGTGATTGCATTTACCATTTGCAGACAATCAAGGAGCGTTTTTAAGCTATTATCTAAATCAAAACGAGGAGAACTATGCCACACCCGTACAAACAACCGGAAACGTGACGAAATGCGTCTATTACGGTAAGTCTTGCATTGTTCCATGAAACTGCGCTCGTAGGCTCGTATCTTCCCGTCCTTGATAATGTGCCTTTGTCCGAACTTTCCCGGTACGGCTTGGTAGTGGTTGGCTTTAGCGATAACCTGCCCGTGAATAACTTCTATTTCCATCATGCAATAAGTTTTAAATCAAACGTATTAATGAGTAATTGCAAAGCCGGATTAGCTTCTATCATCGCTTGCAGGATTCTTTTCGCTTCCGATAGTTCGTTTCTTACCTCTGCAACTGTAGTTTCTGATAGATAGCGTATAAGCCAATCTGCAAGGTCTATCTTATTGGCTCTGTCCTCATTGGTGGCGTTCTTCTCCAGCAGGTCGGAAACTACCACTTTGCAGCCGATAGACCCAACCTCTTTAGCCTTATCGCTCCAGTACTCGAAGCCGTCCACGTCCGGGAACATGATAACCGTTCTACCTTGCAAAACTTTCAGTTTGTCAATAGAGAGTTGAGATTTGCCACCGGTAGCCAACCAAATGTAATCGGGATAAACTCCCGAAGCGATTAGCGCACTCTTTTCAGATTCTACCAAAGCAACCACTTTAGTAGGGTACATTCTTAGTAAGTGTTCTCCGAAAAGGCATTGCACTAAATTATAGTCATCCGGTAGTAGTTGCCGTTTCTTCATTATTGCATGAATCCAGTTTATACCCCCACCGCTTTTGATTCTATGTCCGGTGTTCGGTTCGTACTTCATAACCTTGCCAGTTCTTACCTTTCCTTTGGTGTCTATCTGCCAGTAAATAATACTACCGTCTTTTGTCGCACCTAAAGCGTAATCCTGCATCAGTCTTTCAATCGTGGGCGATTCAAGTGAATAACGGTCAAATAGTCCGCAAAGAAAATATACAAAAGAACTATTATAACTTACTGATTTCTCCACATATTGAAAGGGAATATAACCTATTTCTCGTTGAGGCTTCCGTATTGGTTTCTGTTGTACCGAAACAACTAACTGCTCTTTCTCTACTGGATTATCAATAAAGAACTGTTTGGGCGTGTAATGGTAGCCGCATCCGCTTTCATGGTTACATCTACCTACAGCCTTGTCTATTGGTTGCCCAGTGTTGCCGTCCAAATAATAAGCGAATGAATGAGGGTCGCCACACTTCGGGCATTTGTGCCGGGAGGCTTTCCCGGTGTACTTCTCTAAATATGGCTGATTGAAATTATTCATAACTTTTTGCTTTGCTGTATCGGGTGTATCGCAACTGCATCGATACGATACACTTCTCGTTGATATTGATATTCATTATTTTACATACTATTTTACTGTGTCAAACCGATACGTTATTTCTTTATAATTCTCTGAATCTTGCCAAGTGATACACCTAACTCGCTTGCCACATTCCGGTAACTAATCCCTTGGGATATTAATTCTTTGGCTTTCTCTGCCAGTTGTGATATATCCTTATCGGTTTGCTCTTTTAGGTGTTCTTTCTCTGCCGCATATCCGATATTCACGAACTGCAAGAACGTTCCTATCTTCTCAATGGCAGATACTATCACATTATCTGCATCATAGGTATAGTTACCGTATCTTACTTTTAATTGCTTGATATATCGGACGCTGTTATCTTTGGCACTCTTACCGATGGCAAAGACACTATCAAAGAAATTATAGAGCTTCTTACTGCCTGCAAGGTCGTTTTGTGTAATCGGATTAGATAAGCACCGTTTAGGGGTATGAGCCAGTATAAGCATTGATAAACCGTATTTCTTCTTTAATGACATCAACCGAAACATGAGTGTTCCTGCTGCATCCCCTTTTTCCGAAGCTATACATAAATAGGTAAGGTTATCAATAATGAGTACCTTTGCTCCCGTTTGCATGGCTGTTTGTTCGATATTCCCGATAATAGTTTCCTCGAAGTTTGTAGCATCCAAAGAATCACGGTTTATTTCCACCCTATACAAGTTATCCGGGAATTGGTACAGACTTCCTGCCTCATCACTATACCGTAGTTGAAATTGCTTATCCGATAGTTCAAAGTCAAAGTACAATACCCTTTGTTGTTCCGCTATACTTGTTGCAATTTGTACGGCATAGATAGACTTACCCAAATTAGAATCAGAGAACAAACAGCATACTTCACCTTCATACCACAAGGATAGCCAAAGTGCATCCGGGTTCGGCCTTAGTGCTGCTTCCTTTATGGTTCTATTGGCAGTCTTTACCGTGAACATTCCTATTTGCTCCGGTATCTCTGCCATTAATTGGTCGGCTTTCTGTAATTCTGCTCCTATGGCTTGAATATAGTTAAAACCTCCCATTATTCGCCCTCCCATAAATTAAGCTGCTGCTGATTATTATCTTTTCGGAATAGTGTTTTATCAGTGGTATAATATCCGGCTTTAGACCTCGTGTGTTCGTCCTCTGTCTTATAAAGAAGTTGAATCAGTTCTTTATCTTTCATATTTGCCACGTAACGGCAAATATTAGCCCGTAATATTCCCGTTTCTAAAGACACGTCTAACATTGTTTTAGGCCGTTCTTTAAAAGATTGGTAAACAGTTTGGTATTGTGTACTAATATCACTACCTTTGCCCTTGTCGTTAGGGAAATTAGCGGTCAATGAGACTGCCTTTTTTCTTATATCCATAAATCAACCTCCGATTCTTTTAGCTGTGCAATAATTGGTTGCCTCATCTTTTAATTCGCTTTCACTCCTGCGCTTCCCTTTAGATAACCACATGTCAATATCAGATTGCAGAAAGCGTAATTTTTTGCCTCCCTTGTGAAATGGAATTTCTCGTTTGCTTACCCAACCATAGATAGTAGCTTTTGCCGGATGGTCGGGTAAATATGCTTTCAATTCGTCAATATTAAGCCACTTATCTACTGGAGTAAATGAAACTTCATTTTTTTCTAATAAAGCTTTCTCCAAAGCCTCTACTTTGTTGATGAGATATACCATTGCTTTAGGCATGTTCTCGAAAGTAATTGTTTCGTTCATTGTGTTATCCTGCTGGCTTCGTTTAGGCTTTCAGTTTCTGCCATGATAGAAAAAGAAAACCGCTACCTCTAATGAGATAACGGTACAAAAGAATAAGAAAAAAAGGCTTACCCCTGGGGCTATACCCGGGGGTAAATATTAGTATTCCTTATTAATATCTATTGATATTTGCAAATTTGCATCTTTGAATAGTTTGTTTATTTCATCTATTTCATTTTGGTGAAATGATTTATTAAATGTTATGCCGTTATTTGCATCTTTGTATAACCCCTTATAGCTCTTTCCGGTAATGAATGCTGCTATACGAATTATTTTGGTTAAATCGGTGTTGCTTTTTCCAATGTTTATTGCTTTTAAAATTTCCATGATGGCTACAAGTTGCACCTTACTGGATTTAGTTTCGATTGATTGGGAAGCTTGTTCTATTGCTGACTCGCTTTCTTTTGCAGCTTCGATAGAAGATGCTCTTAATTTCTTAAATAGATTAACTATACTTTCACAAACATAATTTGTTGCATCTGCGAGATGATATAGGTGAATCAAAATATAATCTTTTTCTTCTTTAGAAATAAAACCGCATTTTAATAATTCTAAGAAACATTTATGTAATCTGTTATCATCATCGAATAACATTGCATCCATCTCAAAATCAGATTCTTTTATGTGATATAAATGGTTTCTCCATCGTTCACGGTAAATATTGCAAAAATTATTGATACTAAAAACATCAGTACAATTCGCCCAAAACTCGCATTCAATATCTTTTACGCTCGGCTCTTTGTTGATAATAACACTGGCCATGATGTCTAAATATATTTCATTTTTTCGGTATTTTTCTAAATACTTTATCCAATCCTCAATGTTACTTTTTTCTTTCGGGCTAAACGTAATATAAGGTTGTATTTCCCAGTAAGTTTTACAAATCCATTTCGCAAAATCTTGAAAATTGCAATCATGTTCAAACAATAAAAGAGCACTTGTTTCGTCACACTCATAAGCTATTGAATAAGCTATTATCTTTTTTTGTTTCTTATCTTTTTCTGGGATTTGGGAATCACTTGTGATTTTTACTAAATCATCATGTAGCTTATTGAGCTTTTTATTAGGGCTATTTTGTAATTTAGATGCTCTATTTAGGTTGTACTCTGCACTATCCAACACTCTAACCGCCTCATCTATAATTTGGATAAGCCTATCTGTTTTGTCAAAATTGATATTCATATTATTCCAATGCTAAAGTATTTTTATTTTATCTGCTGCCTCTCTCTTTGCTTCCTCCAGTGTCTTGGCATACACTAAAGTAGTTCCTATATTCTTGTGCCCTAACATTTTCTGAATTGTGGTTATCTGTGTGCCGCACGCCAATTGCAGGGTTGCGAATGTGTGCCGGAAGCAATGAAATGTCACATCCCTTGTTATCCCTGCTGCACCAAGCCATTGCGCTAACGCTTTGTTGGCATAAGCAGAATAAACCAATCCTTCAAAAACAAGGCTTTCCGGTTTTTCCCTTTCTCCGCATAGTTGCATGGCTTGTTCTGATATAGGAAGTTCATCGTACTTGCTTGTCTTTTGGATGGTATATTTTAGTGTAATCTTACCGTCAGCCTCAACAAGTTCGCCCCATTTCATTTTGCGTATGTCTGAATGTCTTAGACCTGTGAGAGCCGAAAACAGAGCCGCACGTTTCAATACTGGATTAGTGCAAGGTGTTTCTACCAGCCGTTTGAGTTCGTCAAGGGTTAAGAACTCCCTGCGTGATTCCTTCTCCTTGATGCCTTTCAAATCTTCGTTGATATTCTTTTGTAGATAACCGTATTTATAGGCAGACTTTAACGCTATTTTGAATTTCAAGAAATAGGCCGCTGCGGTATTGTTTGATAATACTACCTTTTCGCTTCTATGGGTGGGAACATTCAGAAGATAGTCCCGAAAGCGTTCGCACCAAAGTAAATCTATGTCACAAAACCGCTTTGTCGTGGAGTTATCAGATTTCTTTGTATAGTCCTGCAAATGTTTTAGCGCACTCATCCAGTTATTATAATTGGATTCTTTCTTATCCTTAGCCAAATCACGGAAGTAGGCTATGAAGTCCCCTTTGCCGCGCTCTTTGGCTTTTAGTAACTCTGTTTCGGCTTCTGTATAGATTTCCGCTTTGCTTAGTTCGTTCTGCCTATTGGCACGGATAATCTCGGCAAGACGTATAGTTTCCTCGTCCGTTTCACTATACTTGTGTGAACCGTCCTTGTTGGTTTGTAACTCTCCGTTCCTTTTTTTCAGAGGAACAACGTACATACCTAAATATTCCCTGCGCATCGTTTCGCCCGTCTTGGGGTTAGGTATGCCGGGATAATAATCAAGGTAAAGCGTTTCCTTTCCAGTGTTGAGCATCCGAAAACGTAATGTAACCTTTGTTGTCTTTGCTTTCCTCATATCTCTTTGTTCTTTAATTTATCAATATGTTGCTTGCTATAATAGAGCTTGCCGTTAAGCCGTTTCTTGGGGATGGCATACCGGGAAACAAATACCCTCACTGCGTGTTCTGTCATGTTATACAACTCCATAGCTTCGAGAGTAGTTATCCACTCTGCAAGGTTTGATAGGGTAGAATCAAATCCCCTTTTTCTGAAATACGCATCTATCTTGCCTTTAGCTATCAGTGTGCGTGTCCCTGCTTTCTTGGTGGGTATGCCCTCCGCATTGATTATCTTCCTTATCCTATGCCGGAGCAAACCGTATTTCTCCGTTACTTCGTCTATGGTGTACCACTCATCAATAAGTTTACGCTCTCCAGTAGTCAACACTTCGTAAGGCTCTACGACTTCAAAGAGGGCTTCAATATCCTTTTTGCGTATCAATGTCGTGCGCTTGGATAGTCTCTTTGCCGGGATGATACCTTTGTGGCAATAGTTATAAACGCTCTGTTTACACCATCCTAATAAACTGGCTGCTTCCGATATGCTGAGGTATTCCCGTTCTGATAAATCCACCTTTGCTTGTTCTCGCTTCGTTTGGGATGCCATAGAGACGGTAAGGGATATGACCTCTTTACGCTTAATCTCACGGTATGCCTTTCTATTGCAATCATGGGAGCAATAGCGAGCTACTTGCGTGTACGATTCAAACTCGCATCCGCAATATTCGCATATCTTTTTTATAGGCTCTTTGGCTCTCATACTTCTATCATTTCGACCCTTTTTAGTTTATCTTAGTCCACATTAGTCAAAATTAGTCTAAAAGGGAGATTCTATATTATTCTATTATAATCCAAAATGGAGATAAAATATACATTAATATGGTACAAATAATCCCGATTTTGCATTGCGGTACATAAGTGGTACAAATATACGGAAAATAAACGGATAATAAAACGAAATAACAATAAAATAGAGAAAAAGAAAAACCGCTATAATATAGTGTATTATAACGGTTTTGCGATAGATGTTATTTCTTTGTTTATGATAGGTTATTTTCCGATGCAAAAGTGTTGAAATATATTCTGTAATACCATATCATTTGTCACTTCTCCCGCAATATCGCTCAAGTGGAAAATACATTCCCGAATATCTTGTGATATGAAATCACCGGAAATATTATTAGTCAACCCCTCTTGCACTCGATGGATAGCTTCTAATGCATTGTTTAATGCTTCATAATGGCGTACATTAGTAACTATAACATCATTTTGTGTAATTGTAGGAAGATGGGCAGATGTTATCAGCATTCGTTGAAGTTCTTCGATATGTTCTCTTTTTTTTGCGGATAGGGTGATTGACTGTACATTATCAGGAAAATTGTCAGGAATACTATTCTGTATATTATCCACTAAATCGGCTTTGTTATAAACAAGGATAAGCTGCTTTCTTTCACAACGGGGAAGGAGTTGACCGGCCAACTGTGTTATTTGAGCTTGGGCATTCGTAGCATCAATCATCCAAAGGACAATTTCTGCTTGATCCAACTTTTGGAAAGTGCGTTCGATACCGAGGCTTTCAATTGTATCACTAGTTTCACGAATACCTGCTGTGTCGATGAATCTGAAAGTAATGCCACCTATATTGACAGTATCTTCTATTATATCCCGTGTAGTGCCATGAATGTCGCTAACAATAGCTTTGTCTTCATTAAGTAAGACATTGAGCAATGTAGACTTTCCTGCATTCGTTTCACCGATAATGGCTACAGGAACGCCGTTTTTGATGGCGTTACCTACGTTGAATGAATTAACCAAACGAGCTATGACTTTCTCTATGTTGTTCGCTAGTTGGCAAAGTTCGGAGCGGTCGGCAAATTCCAGTTCCTCGTGATCGCTGAAATCCAATTCCAATTCGATGAGTGAGGTGAAATGGAGTAATTGGTCACGTAAGGTAGCAAGTTCCTTACTGAAACCGCCCCGCATTTGGCTCATGGCAAGACGGTGGGTCGCTGCAGACGATGAGGCAATCAGATCAGCAACTGCTTCTGCTTGACTCAGGTCCATTTTCCCATTTAGAAATGCACGCTGGGTATATTCGCCTGGGGCAGCCATGCGACAACCATTCTTGATGAGTAGTTGTAATACTTTCTGAAGAATATAGGCAGAACCGTGGCAAGTGATTTCCGTACTGTTCTCACCAGTATAGGAGTGAGGAGCACGAAACAGACTAACGAGTACTTCATCTATAACTTCAGAGCCGTCATAAATCCGTCCAAAAGTAAGTGTGTAAGGCTTGCTGTCCCCTAACTCTCTATTAGTAGCGGCAGGAGTAAAAATACAAGATGTGATTTCGATAGCTTCCGGTCCGGAAACGCGAATACATCCAATAGCCCCGCCCTGGGCGGTAGCTATGGCGCAGATAGTATCTTGGTTCATTATTTACAGCTTGTTTTATGACGCAAAGATAGTGCTTTCTCCTGATTTTATATCCGATAAGATATTTAAATACGTTCGAGTACTTTAAGAATAAGATGGTCAATTGTATTTTTATATCCGGTGTTGGCTTCTTTAATTAATCGGTTGGCAATTACCATGCAGACAGTCATGGCTTTATGCCCCATCAAACGACTGAGGCCGGCCAGTGCGGAACTTTCCATTTCGAAATTGGTAATCTTATAACCGTTGTATTCGAATTGCTCGATTTTTTCGTTCTGATGCGGGTCTTCCAGGGGAACACGCAGTTCACGTCCTTGCGGACCGAAGAAACCGCCGGCAGCGATGGTGACGCCTCGTACCATATCATCTCCCGCTATACGGTCTATCAATTCGGCATTGGCATCAATTACGTAAGGGGCGGGAGCACACATGTTTCCCGACCATCCCATGTGGTTGAGGAAAGCGCGTTCAAAGGGCAGGTCGCAAACTGCATTACGTCCGGCATAGAAGTTCAGCAGGCCGTCGAAACCAATGGATTTGGCAGAACATATAAAAGTTCCTACGGGCGTGTAAGGTTGCAAACCGCCACACGTACCGATACGGACCAGTTCCAATTGACGCAGTTGGGGCTTTTCCTCTCTCGTCTGGAAGTCGATGTTAGCGAGTGCGTCCAATTCGTTCATAACAATATCAATGTTATCGCAACCGATACCAGTGGAAACAACGGTGATTCGTTTACCTTTATAAGTACCTGTAATTGTCTTGAATTCGCGGCTCTCCACTTCACATTCTTTATTCTCGAAATGTGAAGCAACCAATGCTACCCGGCCGGGGTCACCTACGAGGATTACTTTATCTGCCAGCCATTCAGGCTTTACGTGTAAATGGAACACGGAACCGTCTTCGTTGATAATAAGTTCGGAAGATGCAAAATACTTTTTCATGTTACGAGGTATTATAAGTTCGTTTATATAGGTAACTTTACCGGTTTATTTGCTCAATGGCTGGTTGGATGTACCGGTTACCGGTTTGGCAATGTTCTCGCGCATCGAAGTGTCGGCCTCGATGTTTTTCATCCGGTAATAATCCATTATGCCCAGATTGCCGCTGCGGAAAGCTTCTGCCATAGCCTTAGGCACTTCAGCTTCGGCTTCGATAACTTTAGCGCGTGCTTCCTGTGCTTTGGCTTTCATTTCCTGCTCGCTGGCAACGGCCATGGCACGGCGCTCTTCGGCTTTTGCTTGAGCGATATTTTTGTCCGCATTTGCTTGGTCTATCTGTAAAGCTGCACCGATGTTCTTGCCTATGTCGATGTCGGCAATATCAATAGACAGGATCTCAAAAGCCGTACCGGCATCCAATCCTTTGCGAAGCACTAATTTGGAAATGGAGTCGGGATTTTCCAAAACCGATTTATGGTTTTCGGAAGAACCGATAGACGATACGATACCTTCGCCTACACGGGCAAGGATTGTATCTTCTCCGGCACCACCTACCAACTGGCGGATATTGGCACGTACGGTTACACGGGCTTTGGCAATCAACTGGATACCGTCTTTTGCCACGGCTGTGACGGGCGGGGTATCAATCACCTTTGGGTTTACTGACATTTGGACTGCCTCAAACACATCGCGTCCGGCAAGGTCAATGGCGGTGGCCATTTGAAAAGGCAATTCGATGTTGGCTTTCGAAGCGGATACCAAAGCATGCACTACTTTCTCAACGTGTCCGCCCGCCAGATAGTGTGCCTCCAGTTCATCGCGGGTGATGTTGCTCAAGCCGGCTTTATGTGCTTCAATCAGGCCAGGCACAATAATATAGGGCGGCACGTTACGAATACGCATCAGAAACAGTTGAACCAGTGATATGTTGACTCCTGAGACTTTGGCAGACAGCCATAGGAAAAACGGTACATAGTGGAAAAATAGTACCAGGAAAATGATACCGCCTATGATAGTGAAGGCAGTGAGATACATTGTGCTTGGATCCATGATTTTAGTTATTAATGATTACTTATTTAATGATTTGCAATTTACGGTTTGTTTTTCTCCACAAGTATCACTCCGTCTGTAATGCGGTTTACTATAATGGGAGTTTTCTCATTCAGAAAACCGTCTGTGGATTTTACTTCTACAATATCACCATTTATTTCGGCATACCCAATGAGGGCAAGACGGGTAGTGGTAATGCCGGTATCGCCAATTTTTACTTTCTCTTCGGCACTACGGTCTACTTTTGAAGTGATGTTTTTCTTCAAAGCTATCTTATCCAGGGTTTTGGAACGCATGAACCACACTAATGAACCAACGCAGGTGATGATGGATATGGCAAGTGTGATGAATCCGGCTGTTGCTCCTAAATTGGCAAAAGCGTAGTAGTTGGCATAAATGATGCAACCGCCTGCCAAAAGTCCGGCAATGCTGATGCCTGGTATGATGAATAGCTCTACGAGGAACAGTATAACTGCTGCAACGATTAAAATTGCGATGATGAATATGTCCATAACTGTTCTATTTAATGGTTTGCTTTTCTAATTTCCGCACTTGGATAGCAGTACGGTCTACTTCGTTTGCCAACTGTAGCACTCGTTTTTCCAAATCGAGTATAGCCGGAGCCATTTTGTTTCTTTCGTTCTGGTTGGCACGCGAATATTGGATGCGTATATTTTCCAGTTTATTTTGTTGCTGGTTATAGCTTTCTTTCAGTTGGAGATAGTTCCTGAATTGCGCTTTTGCTTGCGGAGAGCGGAAATCGGCAGCATAATGATAGATATTCCTGTCATCAATTACAAACTCAAATTCGTGCCGTTTCTTTATTTCCGTTTTTTCCTGCATCGTTTCCTGCAGGCGTTTCCTTGCATCGGCTACCAGGCTTTCATTCGTCCAGGTATCTCTGATGGAATGGAGTTGGGCAAGCTTTATCAGTTTGTTTTTATCCATGCTTTCATAGTTGTATACTTGTTTGGATGAGGCAGGAATGAATACATATACACATACTTTGCCTTCCGGCTGATAACGATCTGATGCAAACCAGCCGAGGTTGTTGAATTCGTCTATAACGTACATATAATCATTATAAGGCGAATTGAAAGGCATGCCTACATTTTCCGGGGTCAGATAAGTGTCTGTGTTTGTATTGTAGCGTGTTACGAAAATATCGTACCCACCCATTGATGCAGGACCGTCTGCTGCATAATAGATAGTGATGCCATCAGCCAATACGTATGGATAACTGGCATTCATGGACTCGTTGATACTGCCGGGGAGCATATTGCCTTTGCCCCATTCGTCCATCATTTTATTGCGCGATAAGATGTTGAGCGTACTGTCTTTCTGTAACTCGCTATAATAGATTTTATTCCCTAACTCCGTTTCATATACAGTGCCACCTTTGCTATTGGAATTTTCAAAGTAGGTATCGTACATGAACAATTTCCCGGATTCAGGACTGATTTTGTACGCTTCGAGAAAATCTTTCTTGGCTACGACAAAACTGTCGATGAAGCACACTTCTTCTACGCCTTTCAGCAGACGGAGGTTGGCTTTGCTCTTTTCCAGAAGTTTTTCGGCTTCAGCGGTCGAACGTCTTCTTTTTGTCAGTTCTGCAATATAGTCTTCGTAAGTGCCGACGGCATCTTCAAATCGGTAAATGGCATTATAAGCCTGTGCCAAATAAAGTTGTCCGCTGGTGACCCGGCGTTTTACGGCTGTTTCCAGATACTTTATAGCTTCTTCCGCTTCTCCCGTATTCAGACAACATACGCCATACCACAAATTATAATTCCCGTTATTAGGTTGTGATTTTACAAATTTCTTAAAAACGGGCTTTGCCTGTTCGTATTGTCCTTTTTCATAGAGTATTTTTGCTTGGGCAAGGGTTTGTGCTGAAGCATGTATTCCAAAGAAACCAAACAAGAAAAGCAATATATATTTATTCTTCATACTAAAAAATCTTTTTTAATGAGTTCAAAAATACGAATTAATCCGGAATAAAGCTCTTTTCCGTAATTCTATTATGTTAATTCTTCTTTAAATGATTCTTTTCAGTTACTTTTGCAGCCAATTTTCAACTGATTTTTATGGCACTATTTACAGAGGAAGAGAAGACATTACGGCGTATAGAGAAACGCTTTGCCAAAGGAGTGGTGGAGTACGGACTGATAGAAGAGGGCGATAAAATCCTTATCGGGCTTTCCGGCGGCAAGGACTCTTTGGCGTTGGTGGAACTGTTGGCGCGTCGTTCCCGGATTCTGAAGCCACGGTTTTCGGTGGTTGCTGCCCATGTGGTAATGAGAAATATCTCTTATCAGAGCGATACGGATTACCTCAGAAGCTATGCGGAGTCGCAGGGAGTGCCTTTCGTGCTGTACGAAACGGAGTTCGATGCGAGTACGGATACCCGCAAGTCTCCTTGTTTCCTGTGTTCGTGGAACCGGCGCAAGGCTTTGTTCACTGTGGCAAAGGAACAGGGGTGTAACAAAATAGCCTTGGGGCATCACATGGATGATATTCTGGAAACGTTGCTGATGAATATTACGTATCAGGGGGCGTTCGGTTCGATGCCGCCGCGGCTGGTAATGAAGAAGTTCGACATGACGATTATCCGCCCGATGTGTCTTGTGCACGAATCAGATTTGGCGGAATTGGCGGCGATAAGAAACTATCGGAAGCAGGTGAAGAATTGTCCTTACGAGTCGCAGTCGAGCCGGAGCGTGATGAAAGGTATCCTGCATCGTCTGGAAGAGATGAATCCCGAAGCCCGGTACAGTTTGTGGGGGAGCATGAGCAATGTGCAGGAAGAGTTGCTGCCCCGGAAGAATGAAGGCGGGACAAGCCGTTGACAAGCAATTTCTAATCACTAATCATTATATGAAAGCTTTTTACACCATTTTACTTTTAATTGTATCCAATGTCTTCATGACGTTTGCCTGGTACGGGCATTTGAAGTTGCAGGAGATGAAAGTTATCTCCAACTGGCCTCTCTATGCCGTTATTTTGTTCTCGTGGATGATAGCGTTGGCGGAGTATTCATTTCAGATTCCTGCCAATCGCATCGGGTTCATAGGCAATGGCGGTCCTTTTTCGTTGATGCAGCTTAAGGTTATCCAGGAAGTAGTGACGCTTATCATCTTTACAATATTCACTACCGTACTGTTTAAAGGAGAATCTCTGCATTGGAATCATTTTGCAGCTTTCGTTTGTCTGGTACTGGCGGTATATTTTGTCTTTTATAAATAGGATGAATGTGATGTCTAACGGTTGGAACCGGTAGCTTTATCAGGGGAAACTTTTTGTTTTTGCCGCCTGAACTAAAAGTTTTATGCTGATAACTAATGCGTTGGCTATTGTTTGGCTGTTGAATAAACAAGTAGGTGTACTTTCTCTCATTTCGGAGCTGTTGAACTGCTCAGCCGAAATCTGGACGATACAGGACGACACAACGTGTGACTGCTACTTGTAAGGATTTTTATCTGTCATACTTATCTGTCACGCTATAGTCTATTGTATGATAGCTTATTATCTTATTTTTGTGATAGCGTGACAGATGTTTTTCAAAATAAAACTTCGCGGAGGATGAAAACCGGGACGAATCGCTATTTTACCGTCATATATTTATCCATTCCTTTCGTGTAGAACATCCGGAGTTCCCCTTTTTCGTCCGCATATATGAAGCATGCGTCGAGGTCGGGGTGTGAATCGGCAAAGCGTTCGGCTTCTTCCAGGCCCATGACCATGAAAGCAGTGGCATAGGCATCTGCACTCATGCAGTCGCAGGCAATCACTGTGGCCGACAGGATACTGTGCTGCACCGGATAGCCTGTGCGCGGGTCTATAGTATGGGCATATTTTTTGCCGTCTTTGTAGTAATAGTTTCGGTAATTTCCCGAAGTGGCTATGCCCACATCGGTAACTTGCAGTATGGTCTGCAATTCTTGGTTTACGGCGAGCGAGTCGTCTATCGGCTTGTTGATTCCGATGCGCCATAAACTTTTTTTCGGGTTTTCTCCGCGCACCACCACTTCTCCGCCTATATCTACCATGAAATTGCCGATGCCTTTCTTTTCCAGCAATTGTGCAATGACATCTACTGCATAGCCTTTGGCTACGGCGCTGCACGAAAGCATGATGCGGGAATCCTGTTTGATAACTTTTCCGTCGGCGGATAACGATACTTTCGGGTAGCCTGTGATGTCCAGCAAGCTGTCTATCATAGCAGAGTCGGGAAATGCGCCTTTCTTAAATCCGAATCCCCATGCGTTGGCAAGCGGGGCTACCGTAATGTCAAAAGCACCTTGGGTCTCCCGGGAGATTTCCATGCTGCGGCGGAATACGTTGGTGAAGAAAGTATCGGGAATGATTTCTTCGTTCCGGTTGATGCGCGTAATCGTTGCCGTATCGTTAAACGGAGATAGAGAACCGTCAAACCGTTTAAGCTCAGCTTCTATCTCGGCTTTCAAATTGCTGTCGTACTGATAGGTTATGTTATAGACCGTTCCGAATATCAGTCCGCTGACAGTTTGATAAGGAACAGCGCGGTTGTGGCGTGCAAGTATTCCGATAGTGCCGAGGGCAAGCAGGGCAACCCATAAAAAATTACGTTGTGCTTTCTTCTCCATAATGAATGTATGATGCTGTATAAATAAATTAAGCGATCTTCTTTTTTTATCCTTCTATCAGACTGCCTTTTATCGGACAGCCTGCCGTTTCTTCGTTTTTCACTCTTCATTTAAAAGAACAAGTGCTCTATCAATATCTTCGTTCCGATAACGATGAGGATAATGCCGCCCCACAGTTCGGAACGCAGCTTGCGGGCGATGCCGCATCCGCACCGGATGCCGAACATCAATCCTGCTAGTGATAAGGCAAACGACACAAATCCTATGATGCTGATAGGGGACAGAATGGATGCAAAGTTGCAAACTCCCAGAAAAGCGAACGAAACACCTACCGCCAAGGCATCAATGCTGGTGGCTACCGCCAATGCCGCTACTACTTTCAGCTTGGTAGGATCGAACTCGTGCCGGCAATCTTCATCCTTGAAAGATTCCATAATCATACGTCCACCCAGAAAAGCTAAAATGGCAAAAGCTATCCAATGGTCTATACTTTCAATGAGATGGCTGAAAAAACTGGCGCCTATCCAGCCAAGCAATGGCATGAGTGCCTGAAAAAAGCCGAAAGCCAATGCCATTATCAGCATCGGGCGCAATTGAACACGTTTTAATATAATGCCGCTGGCTATGGATACAGCGAAACAGTCCATAGCAAGTCCTATGGCAAGCAACCAGATTTCTAATCCTGTCATTATCTCTTAGAATGGTAGTTTATAAGTTATTGTATAGGTAACCCCAGTTGTGTTTCCATTGTACTTTCCGTAGCCCGGTACGTACCATGGATCACCATGCTCGGCAACGGAAGAACTCATACGGAATTTGAAACGTAACGCCCAACCCATATACAGGTCTTTCCATACATGCGCCCGTATACCGACACAAAATTCGGCCCATTGCATCGAGCCTTTCATTCCTTTATAATTAAAAGGCAGGCTGTTTCCCCAAATGCCGTCTATCAAATTCGGATTACCCAAACTTCCCCCGTATTCAGGGTCGTTGATGCCTAACGCTTCTACATCATATTTAAAGCTCGTTGCCGCATAGCGCAGGCCAACGAGTATCATATGTCCGTGCTTTTTGTTATAAAGCGCATTATAGTCCATACCGATACGGAAATAGGGAGCACCGGTTTTATAATGTATTCCTTTGTCGCTCCAAGTATCAGTATTGCCATATCCTAATTCTACAATCGGGAAAAAGCGATTTTTAAGATTGACATCGACGGCTACCTCACTGCTGAAAAAGTCACTCCCGAACAGTTTGCTTCCGGGTCCCCATAAATCTACACTGACAGAAATACCATTGTACAGCGGATAGTGCACTTCCTCTTTGGCCTCTTTTTTCTCCTTTTTGGGCGGAGTGTTTGCCGGCGGGGCGGAAATGTCACTGTTTTGTGCCTGTAATGGAAGAGACAGCAGCAAACAGAACGCCAGACTAATAGAATAGTTTAAGATTTTCTGCTCCATAAATTCCGGCTTCTTTATTTGCAACGCGAATAGAATCAAGACTGTGGCGACTGTATCGGACATCTGTTATGGCTTGTTTCATTTGATAACCGCAATCCATTGACAAGAAGTAAGGTGTGTTGGTTTGGTGAATAACAAGCGTATCTGTCAATGTCTTGCTGTAATGAAACACGAGTACGGTGGAGTCGGCGGTATATCTCAGTGGCAACGAGAGATCGTGCACTTTTTTTTGATTGTTGATGATGACGGAATCCGTGCCAAAGGCAGTAACCGTTAAAGAGTCTAAGGTATCATTGGATACCACTTTGGTGTCAGGATCCAATGTATATAGGTAACATTGCATCATGGCTCGCGTTGTCATTGAACAGTCCGCTTCTTCCGAACAGGATATTACTATACTGAAAACAGGGAAAAGAACAGCCCCGAACATTATAAATCTGACTAATGTTTTCATGGTTAAATCATTTTCTCAATTTGGTACTTATTGCGTTCTGGTGCATTGCGGGATATCAGCTCTCCGAGAAAACCTGCCACAAATAACTGCGTGCCGATAATCATGGATGTCAGTGACAGGTAGAAATAGGGAGAAGCTGTCACAAGGCGGTAGGGCATCCCTTGATTCATGTAATACAGCTTGCTGGCGCCGACAATAATGACGGCAACGAATCCGACGAAGAACATCAGCGAACCCAATATGCCAAAGAAGTGCATAGGCTTGATGCCGAAGGTGGAAAGGAACCAGAGGGATATCAAGTCCAGGTATCCGTTGAAGAAACGATTCCACCCGCCGAATTTTGTCTTGCCAAATTTCCGTGCCTGATGGCGTACGACTTTCTCGCCAATCTTCTTGAAACCGGCATTTTTTGCCAGGTAGGGGATATAGCGATGCATTTCGCCGTACACTTCTATGTTTTTTATAACATCTTTGCGATAGGCTTTCAAGCCGCAATTGAAATCGTGCAGGTTCTTTATGCCGGAAACCTTGCGTGCCGTAGCGTTGAACAGTTTTGTCGGTATGGTCTTTGACAGCGGATCGTATCTTTTTTGCTTCCAGCCGGACACCAGATCGTAGCCATCTTCTGTAATCATGCGGTATAGTTCCGGTATTTCGTCAGGACTATCTTGCAGGTCGGCGTCCATTGTAATCACAACATCGCCCTGGGCCTGTTCAAAACCGCAATAGAGAGCCGGTGATTTGCCATAATTGCGACGGAACTTTATTCCGCGCACTTTATCAGATTTTGTTTGTAATTGCTCTATTATTTGCCAGGAACGGTCGGTACTTCCGTCGTTAACGAAAATAACTTCATAAGAAAAGTCGTGGGCTTTCATTACCCGTTCAATCCATGCAAACAATTCCGGAAGAGACTCCTCTTCATTATATAAAGGAACGACAACTGAAATATCCATTTGCTTATTTACGATTTTACTATATTATACTATACCTGATTATACTATACCTGATTTATTTGAAATTTGTCTGTTCTTGTCATTCCTTTTTACGCCTCATTACAAATAAGGCGGTAGGAAGCGCGAGCAATGAACCGCAAAATACATTCCATGACACCAGTTGCATGGTGATATCTATGGGAGTGAGCGATTTCACAGTCTCCAATGTTTCTTGAAACATGTTTGTATAGGCTTCTATGTCCGGTACACCGCTTTTGTTTAAGATATCAATTTGAGATTCGTAGGCATTGATAACGAAACCATGATCGATGAAACGGAAATAAATGTAGTGTGCCACTGCCGTCAGCAATGCGGCAAACATATACATGAATACTGTGAATATCCATGCATGCAAGAAACTGATACTGCCGCTACATACAGTATTACGATACATTCGTACATAATAATAGCCCATGAAAGGGACACATAACGTGAGCCCTACGAAAAGGAAAGATAAAAACGGAATTGTCAATCCTAAAGGGAAGAGGATGAATTTTAAAATCCAATATCCTCCCAAATAGGTGCCGAACAACATTGCATATTGCATGTAACCTTTATTTTCTGCCATTTTTCTTAGAAATATGGCGCAAAGTTATAAATAATATTGGTTGTAGACCCTGTATTCTTGTTAAAGTTGAAAAAAGTTAAGGGAAGGTATTGCAGATTTAAAATTTTTATCTACCTTTGCACTCGCAAAACGGGTAAGTCCTATACGGCCAGCTCCCTTCGAATCCTCCAGGGCTTGATCGCAGCAAAGGTAGTTGGTTGTAGCGGCGCGATATAGTAAGCTTACCCACCCGCCTCTTTAGCTCAGTTGGCCAGAGCACGTGATTTGTAATCTCGGGGTCGTTGGTTCGAATCCGACAAGAGGCTCAAAAGAAAGAGAAGAAGATGCTGTCGAGAGACGAAGTTCTTTACTCTGAGAATTTATTGGACAAGCAACGGGTGGTTACCAGAGTGGCCAAATGGGGCAGACTGTAAATCTGCTGGCGATGCCTTCGGTGGTTCGAATCCATCACCACCCACTTCAGTTGAAGTTTTGCGGAAATAGCTCAGTTGATAGAGCACTAGCCTTCCAAGCTGGGGGTCGCGGGTTTGAGTCCCGTTTTCCGCTCTAACTTGCTGTAATAGCTCAGTGGTAGAGCACTTCCTTGGTAAGGAAGAGGTCCTGAGTTCAACTCTCAGTTACAGCTCTACTTCTGTTCTTTATTTGTTTAAGGAGTCAGAAGAAAAACAGATAAATCATTTATATAAATAAAATAAAAGAAAAGCTATGGCTAAAGAGAATTTTGTGCGCACGAAACCGCACGTAAACATTGGTACGATAGGTCACGTTGACCATGGTAAGACCACTTTGACCGCTGCCATCACTACAGTTTTGGCTAAGCAGGGTCTTTCTGAGGTTAAGTCTTTTGACCAGATTGATAACGCACCTGAAGAGAAGGAACGCGGTATCACTATCAATACTGCCCACGTAGAATATGAAACAGCAAAACGTCACTATGCACACGTTGACTGCCCGGGACACGCTGACTATGTAAAGAACATGGTAACTGGTGCTGCTCAGATGGACGGTGCTATCCTTGTTGTTGCTGCAACTGACGGTCCTATGCCTCAGACACGTGAGCACGTGCTTCTCGCTCGTCAGGTAAACGTTCCGCGTATGGTTGTGTTCCTGAACAAGTGCGATATGGTTGAGGATGAGGAAATGCTCGAACTCGTTGAGATGGAGGTTAGAGAAATCCTTGATCAGTATGAATTCGAGGATGATACTCCTATAATTCGTGGTTCTGCACTCGGTGCACTTAATGGCGTAGCAAAATGGGAAGAGAAGGTTATGGAGCTCATGAACGCTGTTGATGAGTGGATTCAGGAGCCTCCGCGCGACCTCGACAAACCTTTCCTTATGCCTGTTGAGGACGTGTTCTCTATCACTGGTCGTGGAACTGTTGCTACCGGACGTATCGAGACTGGTCGTGTTAAGGTCGGTGATGAAGTAGAACTTCTCGGTCTTGGCGAAGATAAGAAAAGCGTGGTAACAGGTGTTGAAATGTTCCGCAAGATTCTTGATGAAGGTGAAGCTGGTGATAACGTAGGTCTGCTCCTCCGTGGTATAGACAAGAACGAAATCAAGCGCGGTATGGTTCTCTGCCATCCGGGTCAGATTAAGCCGTTCAAGAAATTCAAGGCTTCTATCTACGTTCTGAAGAAAGAAGAGGGTGGTCGTCATACTCCGTTCGGAAACAAGTATCGTCCGCAGTTCTATCTCCGTACAATGGACTGTACAGGTGAGATATCTCTTCCAGAGGGCGTAGAAATGGTAATGCCTGGAGACAACGTGGAAATCACTGTTGAGCTGATTTACGCTGTTGCTCTTAACAAGGGTCTGCGCTTCGCTATCCGTGAGGGTGGACGTACAGTAGGCTCTGGTCAGATTACTGAAGTATTTGAAGACTAAATTTCAAAATCAGGATTTAAACATCCCTGTTTCTTGAAATAAGATAATAGATGTTCCCGCATGAGCGGCATGCGGGAATTTTTTACGGGATTAGCTCAGTTGGTAGAGCACTGGTCTCCAAAACCAGGTGTCGGGAGTTCGAGCCTCTCCTCCCGTGCAAGATGAAAATAGCTGCAAGTTTTTACTTGCAGCTATTTTTGTTTATAAACCCGTTATAAACAAGTATTCAAAGCCTGTCATTTCAAGGGGCAGTAG
>ENA-ORNO01000537-ORNO01000537.1-human-gut-metagenome-genome-assembly--contig:-NODE-537-length-24119-cov-5.132064_pt1 | contig 24119 bp, 16 predicted proteins | sample MGYA00242117_ERZ509026 | MGnify/ENA primary metagenome ERZ509026 (study PRJEB26280, sample SAMEA2338710) | human gut metagenome | biome: human gut; feature: human-associated habitat; material: faeces... | reverse complement strand
ATCACTGAGCCGTCCGAAAGGATAACGCCGGTCAGCGCTCCATTTTCTGTACGGAAGGTTTCTACGCGGCTTTCAAAACGGACTTCTCCGCCGAGCTGTATGATTTTTTTCCGCATCTGTTTTACGACATTGGACAGAATATCTGTTCCGATATGCGGCTTTGCATCGTAAAGAATATGCTCCGGCGCACCATGCTCGACAAACTGCTCGAGCATCCAGATGATACGCTTATCCTTAATGCCGGTGTTGAGCTTGCCGTCTGAGAATGTGCCCGCTCCGCCCTCGCCGAACTGCACATTGCACTCCGGGTCAAGCTCGCCGCCGCTGCGAAAGTGCTCGACTTTCTGCGCACGAGCTTCGGCATCACGCCCACGCTCGATGACGATGGGCCTTAGCCCCGCCTTTGACAGCACCAGCGCCGCAAACATCCCCGCAGGGCCGAAGCCTACGATGACCGGGCGCCTTTCGCAGCTTAGCTTTGGTATCTCGTAGCTGTATTTCTCATACGGGCAGGCATTTTTGCTGCGTGACTTTTTGAGTGCACGCTCCTCGCCTTTTAGCTTAACCGCCACGGCATACAGCCAATGTATATCGTTTTTCTTGCGTGCATCCAGTGATTTTTTCGTGATTTTAAGGCTCAGTATATCCCGCTCGGGAACGCCGATTTCCTTTGCCGCAAGCCGCTTGAGCTTGTCCACGGGTTCATCTATGCCGAGCCGCAGGTTTCGCACAAGTATCATTTTCCGAGCCTCCCCGCCGTGTAGCCGCTTGCCCACGCCCACTGCAAATTGTAGCCGCCGCAGTCGGCGTCAATGTCCAAAACCTCGCCGCAAATGAACAGGTGCGGCGTAAACCAGCTCTCCATCGTCTGCGGGTTAACGCCGGTGGTCTTAATACCGCCCGCCGTCACCTGAGCGCTGTCAAAGCCCTCAACGCCGTAGAGCTTGAGCTCAAAGTTCCTGCACGCTCTCGCCACGGTGCGCAGCTCCGTCTCCGAAAGCTCGCCGAGTCTGCGGTTCGGGCTTATCTGCGCAAATTTCATGAGCATCTTGCCCAAGCGGTTATGAAGCACGCCGGTCAGAAGCTCCTCGGTGCCAAGCTTCGGCAGTGCCGCCGCTTTATCGGCAAGAAGCTGCACTATATCATCCTCGCCGTAATCCGGCAGCAGGTCAATGTGAACCACTCCGCCCTCACCGCAGAACGAGGCTGCACGGGATATATCGAATGCCGCAGGGCCGGAAAGTCCCGTTTCGGTGAATTGAAGTTCACCGCGGCTCTCGGCCAAAGTCTCGCTGCCGCTTGTCAGGCGCAGTGCAGCCTGCGCACGCACGCCCTTTAACGAGTGCGGATATGTAGGGTCTGTCACGAGCTGCACAAGTGATGGGCGCAGCGCCGTGCGCTTATGGCCGAGCATTTTCAGAAGCTCGTAGCCGTCGGTCACGCCGCCGATTTTTCCCCCCGCCGCGCCGCCGCAGGCAACGATGAGGTAGTCGGCGCTTATAGTGCCGTCATCGGTTCTTATATTGAACCCCTCGCCGTTTCTGTATAGCTCACGGGCAGGGCACGAGGTGCGCACCTCGATGTTGTCACGCTCAAGCGCAAACCGCAGGATATCCACGACGCTGTTTGCCGAGTTTGACAGCGGGTAGACCCTGCCGCCGTACTCCGTGACCGTGAGAAGTCCCAGCCTGCGGAAAAACTCCAGCACCTTTTCCGGCGGGAAGCTCTCCAAGGCGGGCACGGCAAAATCCGGCTGCTCGCCGTGGTAGTTTTCCGGCGCGGCGCCCACATTCGTGAGGTTGCACCTGCCGTTGCCGGTCGCAAGCAGCTTCCTGCCGATACGCTGCTGCCGCTCAAGCAGGATTATTCTGTTTTCGGGATCCTCCGCTGCCGACAGCGCCGCCATCATGCCCGATGCGCCGCCGCCGATGATAACGACAGTTTTCATATCGGCTCTCCTCCGGGTTTTACAATATAGGCAACGACTCGAACGACAGCACCTCGGGGTGAGCGTCCATGTACGCAAGCGTCGACTCCGAGGTCAGCGCCTTGGGTGACTTGAAGCTGAGGTTAAAGGTCACGGTGCCGTTTTCGTTGCGGATGACTTCGCTTTCAAAAACACTGGCGTTCATCTCATCGAGCATGGCTCGCATCTGCTTTATGCCCGTGCCCCAATTACGCATCGTGACGGACACAACATTGGTAACATAGGTGTCCTTGCTGAAATTATAGCGATGGAACATATACTGAAGTGCAAGCACTATAAGCGTCGTGAATATCGAAGCAAGGTACAGTCCTGCGCCGAGACACATGCCGATACCGGCCGTTGCCCAGATTCCCGATGCGGTGTTGAGTCCCTTTATGGTGCTGCCGGCCTTGAAAATCACGCCGGCGCCCAAAAAGCTCACGCCGCTTATGACCTGCGCCGCAATGCGGGCGGGGTCTGCGGTATCAACGCCGCTGTATAAGCTTCCGTCGGCGTTAACGAGGTCTGAAAAACCGTATTTTGAAAGTATCATCAGCAGGCATGCCGTGCAGGCGACCATCGCATGGGTGCGGATGCCCGCCTCCTTGAGTCTGCGGGTGCGCTCAATGCCGATGAGCATACCGCACACGCCCGCAAGCACGATGCGGAGCCCGAAGATGAGCTCCGTCGTAATGGGAATGTTCAAATTAAGTGTATCCATAATTCGCTCCAATGGGGTTTCTTATACTATTATATATTATAAGCTTTTACATTTCAATAATGTCAAAGGCACCGCCTGTGCGGTGCCTTTACTGTTACTCTATTGAGATCATGTAGTAGTAGACCGGCTGGCCGCCGTTTACTACCGTTACCTCGGCATCCGGCAGACCGCCTTCAAGGATCGCCGCCGTTTCGTTTGCCGTTTTCTCGTCGACATCCTCGCCGTAGTATACCGTCACAAGCTCGGGGTCAAGCTCCGACACCGCTTCGCCAAGCTCGTCCATGAGCTTTTTCATATCCGTGTAGCTGCCGATGAGCTTGCCGTCAAGCAGCGCCAGATACTCGCCTGCGTGGATGATGTGGCCGTCAAAGTCCGAGTCACGGGCAGCATAGGTGACCTGAGCGGTGTGCACGCTCTTTATTGCCTCGCCGAGCGTCTCGGTGATCTCCTCGACCTCGTCATCGGGGCTGAAGTTGAGCATTGCGGTGATGCCCTGCGGCACGGTCTTTGTGGGAATGACGATGACCTGCTTATCCTGGCAGATCGGGATGCACTGCTCGGCTGCCATGATTATATTCTTGTTGTTCGGGAGAACGAACACGACCTCTGACGGGGTGCGGTTTATCTCCTTGAGTATATCGTCGGTAGACGGATTCATGGTCTGACCGCCGGTGACAATGGTGTCGGCTCCGAGCTCACGGAAAAGCTGTGCCATGCCCTCGCCTGCGCAGATCGCAACAACGCCGCAATGCTTGACGGGAGCTGCAACGGTCTCCTCGCCCTCGAGCTCATGCTCGATAGCGTCAAGATCGTCCGTACTCTGTGCCTTGCGGCCTGCCATGATATCCTCATACTGCGTGCGCATATTCTCGATCTTTGCAAGCTCGAGAGTGCCGTACTTCTGTGCCTTGGTGAGCGCTTCGCCGGGGATATTGGTGTGTACATGCACCTTGAACGCCTCGTCGTCCTCACCTATAACAAGGCTGTCGCCGATACTGGAAAGATAGGCACGGTACGGGGTGAGGTCGACATTAGGCTCGTTCTTGCGGACGATGAAAACGGTATCGAATGCGTAGGTTATCTCGGAGGTGTCGAACACATCGAATGCGCCGCTTTCGTTTGCGATGGCAGAGTGGTCGATAGCCTTGGCGGGGGCTTGTACCTCGCCTTTAAGGTAGGCAAGCATAGCACCGAAGATGACTATGTAGCCCTTGCCGCCTGCGTCCACCACGCCTGCCTTGCGCAGAACGGGGTTCTGATTGACGGTGTCCTCAAGTGCTTCTTCAGCGGCCTTGTTGGACACCTCGAGCATCATCTCAACATCCTCGGAGGACTTCGCAAACTCGACTGCCGATGCGGCAGCCAGACGTGCGACCGTGAGGATAGTGCCCTCGGCGGGCTTCATGACCGCCTTGTAGGCAGCCTCAACACCGTCGTTCATGGCGGCGGCGAGCTCCTTAGCGCCGATGGTCTCCATGCCCTTCAATCTGCGGGAAATGCCACGGAACAAAAGCGACAGGATAACGCCGGAGTTGCCTCGTGCGCCACGCAAAAGAGCGCTTGCGACGCAGTCGGCCACGGCATCGACGGAATAGTGCTCCTTCTTGCGAAGCTCGGTGGCGGCGGCATTCATGGTAAGGCCCATGTTCGTGCCGGTATCGCCGTCGGGAACGGGGAACACATTCAGCTCATTTATCATCTGTGTATTTTCTGCAAGTGCCGCATCAGCGCAAAGTATCATATTCTTAAACGCTGCGGCATCAATGTAATCTCTCAAAGAAAGCACCTCCGGGAGGAAAAGTAATTAGTCATCATATTTAACCGATTATCACAGTGTCAACATACACATCGACGCTCTTGACCGGAACGCCGGTGGCCTTAGCGACCTTATAGCTGACCTCTTTAATGATGCTGCGGCACACTGCGCTGATATTAACGCCGTTGTCAACACCGATATGCAGCTCAAGCGACAGAGTTTCGTCGTCGTTAAAATGCGTGGCAACGCCCTTGGACATGGACTCTCGTCTGAGAAGCTGGAGAGGGCCGCCCTCCTTGCTGCGTCCAGCCATGCCCTTAACGCCGAAGCAGCTTGTCGCCGCAACGCCGGCAATATTCGTAAAAACATCACTGGTGATACTTATGGTACCTTTTTCATTTGTTATATTAACCATTGAAAAGACTCCTCTCAATGCAATACTGACCTATGATACAAATTCTAAAGTATTATAATACAGTGTCCCCAAAAGGGCAAGGAAAATTTAATGCGGAAATAGTAGTATTTTGCTGTTTACAGGTGTTTTTCAAAGTGATAGACTCTATTTAAGTACAAAAATACTTTGTGGAGATGATGATATGGCAAGAAAATTCAAAACAATGGACGGCAACGAGGCAGCTGCACACGTAAGCTATGCGTTTACGGAAGTAGCGGCAATATACCCCATCACCCCGTCCAGCCCCATGGCAGATTTCGTTGACCAGTGGTCGGCAAAGGGTCAGAAGAACATCTTCGGCAGCACCGTTAAGGTGCAGGAGATGCAGGCAGAGTCCGGTGCGGCAGGCGCTGTCCACGGCAGCCTCAACGCAGGCGCTCTTACCACCACCTACACCGCTTCCCAGGGTCTGCTCCTTATGATACCCAACATGTACAAGATGGCAGGCGAGCTTCTTCCCGCCGTGTTCCATGTCACCGCCCGTGCCGTCGCAAGCCATACGCTGAGCATCTTCGGCGATCATTCGGATATCATGGCCTGCCGCCAGACCGGCTTTGCCATGCTCGGTGAGGGCAATGTGCAGGAGGTCATGGACCTTGCTCCCGTTGCTCATCTTGCCGCAATTAAAGGCAGAGTTCCGTTTGTAAACTTCTTCGACGGCTTCCGTACCTCTCACGAGATCCAGAAGGTCGCCGTTTGGGATTACGAAGATCTTAAGGAAATGTGCGACATGGACGCCGTCAAGGCTTTCCGTGACAGAGCACTCAACCCCGAGCATCCCACCATGCGCGGCTCTCACGAGAACGGAGATATCTTCTTCCAGAACCGTGAGGCCTCCAATAAGTATTACGAAGCCATCCCCGAGATAGTCGAGGAGTACATGGGCAAGATAAACGAAAAGCTCGGTACCGACTATCAGCTGTTCAACTACTACGGTGCTCCCGATGCAGACCGTGTTATCGTTGCTATGGGTTCTATCTGCGATGTCGCAGAGGAAGTTATAGATTACCTCACCGCCAAGGGCGAGAAGGTCGGCCTTGTCAAGGTAAGACTGTACCGTCCCTGGAGAGCAGACAAGCTGCTTGCAGCTCTGCCCGAGACAGTCAAGAAGATAGCCGTTCTCGACCGCACCAAGGAGCCCGGCGCTCAGGGTGAGCCTCTGTACCTCGATGTTGTCACCGCAGTTGCAAATGCAGGCAAGGACATCAAGGTCATCGGCGGCCGCTACGGTCTCGGCTCTAAGGATACGCCTCCCGCAAGCGTATTTGCAGTCTACAACGAGCTTAAGAAGGACGAGATGAAGCGCCAGTTCACCATCGGCATAGTCGACGATGTTACCGGCCTGTCCCTTGAGGAAGTCGAAGCTCCCTCCACCGCAGCCGAAGGCACCGTTGAGTGCAAGTTCTGGGGTCTCGGCGGCGACGGTACTGTCGGTGCCAACAAGAACTCCATCAAGATCATCGGCGACCACACCGACAAGAATGTTCAGGCATACTTCCAGTACGACTCCAAGAAGACCGGCGGTGTTACCGTCTCGCATCTGCGCTTCGGCGACAAGCCCATCAAGAGCCCGTACTACATAAACAAGGCAGACTTCGTTGCATGCCATGTTCCGGCATACATCACCAAGCACTTCCCCATCGTGCGTGATGTCAAGCCCGGCGGCGTGTTCCTTATAAACTGCCAGTGGAGCTTTGAGGAGCTTTCTCATCATCTTGATGCCGCCTCCAAGCGCTACATTGCCAAGAACAACATCCAGCTTTACATGATAAACGCTATCGACCTTGCTCAGAAGATAGGCATGGGCAAGCGTACGAACACCATTTTGCAGTCTGCGTTCTTCACGCTGGCAAAGGTCATTCCGCAGGACGATGCGATCCGTTACATGAAGGAAAAGGCCACTGCCTCCTACCTCAAGAAGGGTCAGGACATTGTCGACATGAACCATGCCGCAATCGACGCAGGTGCGACCGCCTTCGTCAAGGTCGATGTTCCGGCGGAGTGGGCCGACGCAGTTGACCACGCAGAGCCCGAGAAGCTTGAGGGCCGTGAAAAGACCGTGAAGATGGTCAAGACCATCCTCGATCCCGTGGACAAGATGGACGGCGACTCTCTGCCCGTTTCCGCATTCGTTGACCACGCCGACGGCACCTTTGAGCTCGGCGCTTCCGCTTACGAGAAGCGCGGCGTGTCTGTCACGGTGCCGGTCTGGCACGCCGACCGCTGTGTGCAGTGCAACAACTGTGCCTTTGTGTGTCCGCACGCAACGCTGCGTCCGTTTGCCCTCGATGACGAGGAAGCGGCAAACGCTCCCGCCGCCGCAAAGCTTTTGCCCATCAAGATAGGCAAGGGCAAGAACAAGTACAAATTTGCCATGACCGTCTCGCCGCTCGACTGCATGGGCTGCGGCGTGTGCGCAAGCCAGTGCGGCACGCATGCGCTCGAAATGGTGCCGATGGAGTCGCAGCTTGAGCAGCAGGAGGTCTTTGACTACTGCGTGAAAAATGTCAGTGACAAGCCCGATATGTTCAAGGCCGACAATGTGAAGTTCAGTCAGTTTAGAACTCCGCACCTTGAGTTCAGCGGCTCGTGCGCAGGCTGCGCAGAGACGAGCTATGCACGCCTTGTAACTCAGCTGTTCGGCGACCATATGATTATCTCCAATGCCACCGGCTGTTCCTCCATCTGGGGCGGTCCGGCTGCAACCTCGCCGTACACCGTCAACAAGGAAGGCAAGGGTCCCGCTTGGGCAAACAGCCTGTTCGAGGATAATGCAGAGCACGGTCTCGGCATGTACCTCGGCCAGAAGAAGATCCGTGACGACCTCAAGGCAAAGGTCGAGACCATTGCAGACAAGGTCCCCGAAGCTCAGGCATGGCTGGATACCTTCGACGACACCGATGCAAATCAGGCGGCCTCCAAGGCTCTCATCGCTGCACTTGAAGCAAAAGACTGCGGCTGCGAGACCTGCAAGGCAATTCTGGACTACAAGTCCTACCTCAACAAGAAAAGCTGCTGGATATTCGGCGGCGACGGCTGGGCATTCGATATAGGCTTCGGCGGTGTTGACCATGTCCTCGCTTCCGGCGAGAATGTGAACATCCTCGTGTTCAACACTGAGGTCTACTCCAACACCGGCGGTCAGGCATCCAAGGCATCGAACATCGGTCAGGTCGCACAGTTTGCTGCAGCGGGCAAGGAGATTAAGTCCAAGTCTCTTGCCGAAATTGCGATGACTTACGGTTATGTGTATGTTGCACAGATCGCAATGGGTGCAAACATGATTCAGACCCTCAAGGCCATCAAGGAAGCGGAAGCTTACCCCGGCCCGTCCCTCATCATTGCATACTCTCCCTGCGAGATGCACTCGATCAAGGGCGGCATGACCAACTGCCAGGCCGAGATGAAGAAGGCCGTGCAGTGCGGCTACTGGAACCTGTTCCGCTACAATCCCGCAAGCGAGACCGACAAGTTCACGCTTGACAGCAAGGCTCCGGCCGGCGGTTATCGTGAGTTCCTCATGAATGAGGCTCGTTACAGCCGTCTGACCCGTGAGTTCCCCGAGAGAGCGGACACTCTGTTCGAGGAATCCGAGGAGAACGCCAAGGCTCGTTACGAGCACCTGCAGCGTCTCATCGAGATGTACAAGTAAGAGATACAACCAAAAAGAAGCAGTTCGTTTGAACTGCTTCTTTTTTATACTTATTTATTTGACGCTGAACAGCAGGTCGCCGTAATTGGGGTACGGCCAGTATTTCCTGGCTGTCAGCGTTTCGAGCTCGTCGACGCTTTCTCGCAGGGCGCTCATAGCGCTGAGGACATTGTCCTTGTATGCGCAGGCACGGGTGAGAACATCGGCAAGCTCCTCGGCATCGTCAGATGCCTTTTCGAGCGTGCGCACCTCAGTCAGCACTGCGGTCGTGAGCTTGCTCACCCTCACCGCCGTCTCGGTCTCGTACACGGCTTCAACGCCGAGTGCGTTTTTCGCCGTTGCCGTGTCGCACAGCTCCTTGGCAAATGCGCTGACGGCGGGCAGGATATCCTGCCTTGCCATGTCAAGCATGGTCAGCGCCTCGATGTGCAGCACCTTGCAGTAGTTATCAAGCTTCATCTTGTAGCGTGCGGCAAGCTCTATCTCGGTGTACACCCTGTGGCGTGCAAACAGCTCGACATTCTTCATCGCCAAGTAATGCGGGACGCAGTCGGGCGTTGTCGGGAGATTGAGAAGCCCACGCTTTTCGGCTTCCCTGACCCACTCATCGCCGTAGCCGTTGCCGCTGAAGATGATGCGCTTGTGCTTTCTTATGACGCTGCGGATAAGCTCGTGCAGATCGTTTTCAAAATCGGTCGAGCCCTCGAGCGCATCGGCGTACTGGCGCAGAGACTCGGCGACTGCGGTGTTGATGACGACATTCGCACCGGAAATGGACGCAGACGAGCCGAGCATCCTAAACTCAAACTTATTGCCCGTAAAGGCAAAGGGCGACGTGCGGTTGCGGTCTGTGGTGTCCTTCGGGAACTTAGGCAGCGCATGCACGCCGACCTTTATAAGCTCCTTTTCCTTGCCGCCGTAGGGCTCATCCTTTTCAATGGCCTCGAGTATCTCCTCAAGCTCCTCGCCAAGGAACATGGAGACAATGGCGGGAGGCGCTTCGGCAGCACCGAGGCGCAGGTCGTTCGACGCACTGGTCACGGAAATGCGCAGCATATCCTGATAATCGTCGACGGCCTGAATGACCGCACACAGCATGAGCAGAAACTGCGCATTTTCATACGGAGTTTCGCCGGGCTCCAAAAGATTAACGCCCGTGTCGGTCGTCATCGACCAGTTATTGTGCTTGCCCGAACCGTTGACGCCGGCAAAGGGCTTTTCGTGCAGCAGGCACACCATGTCGTACTTGCGTGCAAGCTTTTTCATGAGCTCCATGGTAATCTGGTTATGGTCGGCGGAGATGTTGGTCGTGGAGAATACCGGTGCAAGCTCGTGCTGAGCCGGAGCGGCCTCGTTATGCTCGGTTTTTGCCGGAACACCGAGTTTCCACAGCTCCTCGTCAAGCTCCTGCATGAACGCCGAGACGCGCGGCTTTATCGTGCCGAAATAGTGGTCGCCTAACTCCTGAGCCTTGGGCGGCTTTGCGCCGAACAGCGTGCGGCCGGCATACATGAGATCCTTGCGCTTTTCGTACACTGACTTGTCGACAAGAAAATACTCCTGCTCCGGACCGACGGTGGTCTTGACCGCCGTTACATCGGTATTGCCGAACAGGCGCAGCACACGCAGGCACTGATGATTTATCGCCTGCATACTTCGCAGAAGCGGGGTCTTTTTATCCAGCGCCTCGCCGCCGTAGGAGCAAAACGCCGTGGGGATGCACAAAACGCCGTCCTTAATGAACGCATACGAGGTCGGATCCCAAGCGGTATAGCCCCTCGCCTCAAATGTTGCACGCAGGCCTCCGGTCGGGAAGCTGGACGCATCCGGCTCGCCCTGAATGAGCTCTTTGCCGGAGAACTCCATTATCACTCTGCCGTCACCGACGGGGTTTAAAAAGCTGTCATGCTTCTCGGCGGTAATGCCGGTCATGGGCTGGAACCAGTGGGTGAAATGCGTGACGCCCTTTTCTATCGACCAATCCTTCATCGCATTGGCAACGACATCGGCGGTCTTTCCGTCTAACCGTGCGCCGAGCTTTATGCACTGTCGGACCTGCTCATAAACCTCTTTCGGCAGCCGAGCCTGCATCACGGAATCGTTAAAAACCATGGAGCCGAACATCTCGCTTAAATTTTTCATGGCAGATCCACCTTTCATTCATACTTATATAAATTAGCGTAGTAAAAAAATTATATTACCCACCTTCAATATTTGTCAAGCAAATAAATTCTCGCAAGGACTTGACAATATAGGGCATTGTGCATATACTAACTGTGCGGCTTTGAGCCACACAGTTAGTATATCGTTTTTTTCTTCACATTTGCGGCAATATATGATATGATAGAAAAATGTCGGATAGAAAAGTGTATCGTGTATGAAAAAATCAACTAAAAACCTATTGTGGCTTTTGCTGCTCATCGTCCTCACTGTCTGCACCGTGCTTATCATCACCTCGTGCAGCAAGGGCTTCAGCTTCAAGGGCTTTATGCATCTTATATCCAACGCATCGCCCGTGTGGATACTTTTTGCCGCTTTATGCGCCTTCGGTTTCGTGTTCTTTGAGGGCATGGGGCTTAAGTGTACTTGCGATTTTCTCGGCGAGCCGATAACGACCGGCAAAGCCATTTTATATTCGGCAACGGATATCTACTTCTCGGCGCTGACCCCCTCGGCCGCAGGCGGACAGCCGGCTGCGCTGCTCATGATGATGAATCACGGCGTTTCGGCTGCGGTGTCGGCGATAGCGCTTTTATTAAACCTCGTGATGTACACGGTGTCTATAATGCTCATCAGCACCGTGTGCTTTATCGTCTATCCCGAGATGCTGTTTAAGCTTGACACAGGTGCGCTTATCTTTATAATAATCGGTGCGGTCGTGCAAGTGCTTTTCATCGTGCTGTTTGTAATGTGCATTTTTAACGAAAAGTTAGTGCTTGCCGTATGTCGCTTCTGCCTGAAGCTGCTGTGTCGGATGAAGATATTCCACGACTACGACGAGCACCACGAAAAGCTTCTGAGCATGATAAAGCAGTATAAGGAGTGCGGCATTTTGCTGCGGCACAAGACCGTGCTGCTTCTGAAGGTGTTTTTCCACAATCTCATGCAGCGGCTTTCCGTTATAATGGTCGCCGTATGCGTGTTTGTCGGCGTGGGCGGCGCGCCCTCAAGGGCGTTTGAAGCCTTTGCGGCGCAGACCTTTGCCGTGCTCGGCTCTAACGCTGCGCCCGTCCCGGGTGCGGTCGGCATCGTCGACTACATTTTTCTGAACGGCTTCGAGCATCTTGTTGCCGACCCCGTGAGTGTGGAGCTATTAAGCCGTGGACTGTCGTTTTACTGCAACCTCATCTTCTGCGGTATTTTGATGTTTGTGAATTTTATTCGCATGAAACCTAAAACAGGACTGGAACGCAATGACTAAAACTGCTATGACCATCGGTCTTAAATATTGCTATACGAAGATTGGCAAGCCCACCCGCCGGATACTGACAAATCCGCTGCTGACTGCCGTCGTTGGCGCATATATGGATACGAAAAGCTCGGTAAAGCGCATTGACGGCTTTATCCGGCACAATCATATCGACATGAGCGACTGTGTCGAGACACAGTACAAATGCTTTAACGACTTTTTCACCCGCCGCCTAAAGGACGGCGCCCGCCCCATCGATCCCGACCCTGAAATGCTCATTTCCCCCTGCGACGGATATCTGTCGGCGTATAGGATAAGCGCAGACTCGGAGTTTGCGATAAAGGACAGCTTTTATAATGTTGAGGACCTTGTCGGCGGCGACGAGATAGCGGCGGAGTACTTAAGCGGCACATGCCTTGTTTTACGGCTCGGCGTTGAAAATTATCACCGCTACTGTTATATAGACAACGGCTTTAAAAGCCGCAACTATCACATCAAGGGGCGCTATCATCCCGTGCAGCCAATCGTCGTTCACAAGCACCCGGTGTTCAAGCAGAACACCCGTGAGTACTGCATGCTTGAGACGGAAAACTTCGGCACGGTGACGCAGATCGAGGTCGGTGCATGCTTGGTCGGCAAGATAAACAACCACCACGAGGCCGGCGTGATTCACCGCGGCTGCGAAAAGGGTATGTTCCTTTTCGGCGGCTCGACCATCGTTCTGCTGTTCAAAAACGGCGTGCTCGATATCCCCGACGATCTGTTTGACGCAATGGTGCAGGGCAAGGAGGCCGTTGTCAGATACGGCGAAGCGATCGCAAAAAAAGCAAAATAAATTAAAATCCGAGGTTCAAAATTGAACCTCGGATAATTTTTACTTGATTTTCAGCGCTTTTTCATTGCGTCAAGAATAGTTCTTACATTCTCGGCACCGAGCGTTTCGAGCGTTCTGCCCTCTGCTCGCAGGTCGCGGCCGAGTGCGGCGGTGGCGATCTCGATAAGAGCGGTGCAGACAGGAGTTGCAACGCCGAGATGCTGACCGATGGATTCGAGCATCACGAGACCCTGCGGCACATCCTCGGAAATATATCTGGAATCGACAACGATGGGACCCTTTGCTCTGGTGGGCATTGAGGCGTACCGGAAGAAGCTTTCCTTTGCGTCCAGATTCTCGTCGAGGCTGTTTCTGAACTTTGCAGCGTCGACATAGGACAGGCGGGGATAGCCGAGGTGCTCGAGAACATCCATCTTCTCGGAGTCGAGTCCCTCAAGGATCTTCCACACGCTGGGGGTAAAGACCTCGTGGTACATGCAGTAGTCGCCGTTGGTCTTTTCAATTCTCGGGATGGACATGATGGCGCCGACGGTGTGGACGATGAGGTTGGGGTTATGCAGGGCGACCTCAACGGTAGACCAGTAGTGGAAGTGGAAGTCGAAGCTCTCAAGCTTTGCCTTGACCTTCTCGAGATCCTGCGGGGGGTATACGCCCAAAGGATTGCGGACATTTCTGAATCCGACCCTGATGGTGCCGGGCTCGGAGATACGGCAGTCGATGAAGGAGCTTGTAGCCTCAACGATGCTCAGCTTCTTGTCGCCGCAGTACTTGAGCATATAGGCAGTAGAGAAGTAGCCCGGGTTTATGATGACTATCTGACCGTCCTTGAAATAGGGTGCGACTCTCTTGATAAGCGACTCGTGATATCTGGTCTGAATGTAAATGATGACGACCTCTGCCTCGGAAATGAGGGAGACATCACGGGTAACACGGCTTATTCTGCCGTGGCGGACGGTGCCGTCGACCTCGACAAGAGTCATCTCGCCGTTGTGCTCGACCATGTAGTTGTAATTATCATCATGCATGGAGTTGGAGGTCTTTATGAGCGTTACCTCGTGGCCTTTGATGGAAAGGTCGGTACCTACTGCGCATCCGGCATTGCCGGCGCCCAAAATTGCAACTTTCATTTTTCTATCCTTTCATATATAAATTGAGAATTACCACTTTTTCATACCGTAATACTCAGCCTTGAGCTTCATCTTATCCTGATAGAACTGCCTGAACTCCGGCGTGTGCTCGGCGACCTTGTGCAGATCCTGATGGATGTTTATCTCGATTATCTTAAAGCCATCGTCGGTGATGGCGATATCAAAGCCCAGATACTCAAGCTCGGGCATGAACTTGCATATATTCACAACGCCCTTGCACATGTAGTCCCAGTTGGGAACGATGCCCTCTATCTTGACACCGGTGTCGGGGTGCACGGGGCAGGGAGTGAACTTATGGTCACGCAGCTGCTCGGGGCAGTAGTATCTGCCGGTGGCGGTGTCTATCTTTGCACATATGCCGCCGTAGCCGACATTATCGGTAAAGCCGGACTTGGAAGATCCGATGCGCATGTAGGTCTGCATGATCTTCGGTTCGTAAGCGGACTGGTTCACGACCGCAACACGGATTGTGTTGACGGAATTGGGGTATATCTTCTTGAGCTCATGGTGCAAGAACAGGTACTCGGTTATGACATAAACAGATTTAAAGCCCGATATCATCGCAACTATCTCGTCCTCGGTCATTTCCTTGCCGTTGATGAGGTACTTGCCGTCGGCGTACTCCATGCGGTAGAAGCCGTCGCCGTGGGTGCCGGCAGAGGGCTTGAGCGCAAGGAGCTTTTCTTGGCGCAGAAGCTTGAAGATGCCGTCAAAGGATGCCTCGAAGCCCTCGGGGATATCCTGCAGGGCCTTGATACAGGTCTTACCCTGCATCTTGATGATGTCATAGTAATACTTTGCAAGGAACTGCTTGTACGGCTCCATGACATAGCGGGTCGTGGTCTTGTCGTTTATCCAGATCTGATAGTTGTTGTTTATTCTGTTAAGCCAGTGGTACTGATAATCCGACAGGAAGTTTTTGTAGTTTTCCTTCGTAAGTCCGTACTGCTGGATCCTGAACGACTGGAAGCCGTGACGCCAGCACCACAGCTTCTGGCCGAGGGTGGTGGACTTGGTGTGGAGGAAATCATCCCACACGGAGCGCATCCACAGCTTCTGCATGTACGGGCGGATGCCCGGGCGGCAGAAGTGCTTCACAAAGCGGTTAAAGCGCTTGTCTCTGAACGCCTTCCACCTGCTGCTTCTCGTGGTCTTGACAGTGCTGCGCTTTTTGGCAAGGCGGTCGAGCAGGTAGTTGTTGAGCTTCTCGCTGTGGGCGACCGTGGGCAGCACGGGGCTCGTGCTGAAGCGGTCGATGACGAAGCCGTCCTCGGTGATGAGGATATAGGCGGTGAAATATTCTATCTCGCTGACGAACTTGGCTATCTTCAAGGTGTCGGCAATAAGATCGTCCCAGTTCGGGATGGTGATGCCTCTTCCCTCGACCTCGCCTGCTGCGGAAATGCGCAAATGCTCGGGAGTTTCGGCTCCGTGGGGCAGGAAGTACGCATCCAGAAGCTCGGTGGTCTTGAGCTCCTCGCTTACAATGTAGAGCTTTACCGTACCGTTTATGCCCTCACGCAGCTTGTACGGCTCTGCGATAACATAGCTGTACTTAAGGGTATTTATAAGCCCGTACAGGCTTTCCTTATCATACTCGGACTTCTTGCAGGGGTTCGGCTCAAAGTCCTCGGGAAGCTCGGCGGGGTACTCGTCGCACAGGAGCATCTGCTTGTCGTAGCCGTAGCCGAACATAGTCATGCGGGCTTTATCAATTTCATCGGCGCACAGCTTGTAGCGGTTGTCGCCAATGCGCTCTATCATATAGGCGCTTCTGTTGCCGGAGCTGGATGCCGGACGCAGACAGAGCCTGCCACGCTCGTCGAGAAGCTTTATAAAATCGTCGTAATTTTCGCCGTAGGCACGGTTTACCGTATCAATGGGCAGGAATATCTTTTTATGCTCCCTGTCAATGATATTGAAGTACAGCTTCGGCAGGTGCTCGGGATAGTTGACCAGCACATGATTTGTGGTGACAAGATCCTTCATCCACTTTGTAAAGCTGTTGTTGAACGGCTGCAGGAACAGATAATCGACATCGCTTATGTACTTGTCGAGATTGTTCTTCAGATCGTACTTTTCGATGCTCGTGGAAAGGTACTTGTGGTCATGCGCCCACTTCTTATCCTGCATACTGATGCCGTTGTCGAGCTTGTTATCCCACTGCACCTTTTTATAATAAGCATTGGCAAGCTTTCTCGAATAGCCCTGTTTAAGCCAGGGACGGATAAAAACTTCTCTTTTTATCCGGCTAACTATACCCATCGCCTTTATATCCCTCTTTCTGATTTCTAAGCATGCACAGGCAAATGCCCGTACATATCCGTTATAAACTATCGTACTAATAATAGTTTAATCATTATATTACATCTTGTCTCGAATTTCAACAGCATATTATTTATTTACCCCATGATTGACAAAAATAACGCATGTAGTATAATGCAGTAAAATAAGTTTTTTCAGCGTTATCGGAGGGTAATTCATGTCTTCTACCATTAAAAAGCACCCCTTCGGCAGCTTCGCCCTTTCGTTCCGGGGCTTTGACCCCGAGTATGCCGAGGAGTGGTTTTACCTTAAAAGCATAAAAAAATACGCCTTGCCGAACAGCATCGGAGTGCCGCACAAGGACATTTTGTCGCTGCTGCCGTTCGATGCAAGGATAGACAAGTCGCTGCTGCCCTCGGGTGAAAAGACTTATCAGCTTTTTGCCGACAGGCTCTCGACCCGCTATGCGCTCAGCCGTCACAGGGAGTTAACTCCCGAGATATACTATGTGCTGCTAACCAAGGACGGCGAGCGGTTCATACTCCCCTACGGCGATGCGGAGTCGCTCGAGCGCAGCGAAAAGGGCATTGCCGAGCTTATCCGTCAAAAAGGCTGCGTCACGGTGCGTCCTTCGGAAAACAGCTTTGCCGCCCGTGAGACGCTCTACCGCTTTGACGGCGAAAGCTTCCTTATCGCCGACCGCAAGGTCACGGAAGCAGAGCTTTTACATGCCCTTGCCGGGCTTCCCGAGGACACGATCGTATGCCGGCACATTGAGAGCAAGCTTGACTTCTCCCTGCGCATCGCAACGCTCAACTGCGGCACCCCCGAGCTTCTGTACGCCGTGCTGACAGGCAGCGACGGCAGCTCCGAGCGCAACTGGTACACGGATAACCGTGAGCTTGCCGTGGTCAATGCCGACGGCAGCTATGACGGCGGAAAAATTGATAATTTCAGCGATATTGTTGCCGAAATCTTAAAAATTTCTTCCGAGTTTACCGATCTTGAATACATGAGCTATCTTTTAAGGCTCACAGACGGCGGATTTTACATCATGCAGGTCGACACCGGTAAGGATCTTGCAGGGCTTACGAGCTTCAACGACAAAACGGCGGCGTTTATAAAGCGAAAGCTTGCGCATCGCCGCAGCTTCGTCACCGCAAAGCAGGCAGCCATATTGTGCTACCGCAAAATGTGGGAGCTGCTTGCACGGCGGCACGGCTTTGTCGACTTCATGTACCGCAACTGGAAGCGTGCACTCAGGGCGGATAAAAAGGACAAGCTCACTACCGCCGCAGAGAAGCGCTGGGCGCACAAGCGGGGCTTTTTATCCTTCCGCATCAAGCAGTATAATTTGACGGACGAAAACTATCACGAATGTCTGTCAGACTACGACTACAAGTGGCTCCGCCCGCTCAACAGCCGCTACTTCAAGTGGGTGTGGGACAAGGTTTCGCTGCGGTATATGTTCGACGATTTCTCGGCCTACCTGCCGGAGTATTACTATAACCTCGTGCGCCGTGACGGCAAGGTGACGCTGCTGACTATGCAGGATACGCCGGAAGGCTTCTCCGCCACATTTGAGGATGTGCTGCGGCTGCTGCGTGAAAAGGGCATTCTCGCTCTCAAGCAGACCGAGGGCTCGCACGGCGTCGGCTTTTATAAGCTCGAGTACCGCGACGGAGCGTATCTTGTGAACGAGGAGGAGCGCAGTGAGGAGCAAATGCTTGCATTTTTGCGCAGTCTCAAGCGCTACTACAACATTTCCGAGTACATCGTCATGCACGACGAGCTGCGCAGGATATACAGCAATGTCGCCTGCACGGTGCGTGTCATGGTCATAAACCGCACGGGCTTTGACCCCGTCATTGAGAATGTGTACTTCCGCATCGGCACAAAAAAGACCGGCTTTACCGACAATATCGGCTCCGGCGGCATTTTTGCCTACGCCGACGAGGTGACCGGCCGCTTCCATGATGCCGAGGTCATCAAAAAGCACATCATCACCCCGTGCCCCACGCATCCGGATACTGGTGTTAAGATAGAAGGTGTGTTCCCCCATTGGCAGGAAGTGCGAAAGGTCATAACCGACATGTGCCGCTACGCCTCGTGTCTTGAGTATCTTGGCTTCGATGTGGTCATCACGCCCGACGGCTTCAAGATACTTGAGATCAACACCCATCAGGATCTGCACCGCTACCCGACCTATAACGACGATGTCCATGCCTACTTCGAACGCAAGGTGCAGCTCAAGAAGGCCGGACGCAAGCTTGCGTGATACCCTTTTTAATAGTATAATGTTGTGAGTGCGCATTTGCATCACAAAGGAGAACTATGCGGATAGCTGTCATATTACTGCGCTGGATACTGAACTTCATATACTTCTTTATGAAGCTGTTTCCGACGAATAACAACAAGGTGCTGTTTTTAAGCCGACAGTCGAACACCCCGACGGAGGACTTTGTGTTCCTCGAGGCTCGCCTGCGGGAAATGAAGCCCGATATCAAAACCGTCATGATAACAAAGCGTGCCGACAAGGGGCTGGGCAATATGCTCATGTTTGCCGTGCAGACGCTGCGGAGCATGGGTCATCTGGCGACTGCCCGGGTGTGCGTTTTGGACTCGTACTGGCCTGCGGTGTCGATCTTAAAGCACAAGGATTCACTCGCCGTCGTGCAAATTTGGCACGCCATGGGCAAGATAAAAAAATCCGGCTATCAGTCGCTCGACAAGGGTCTCGGCCGCAGCAGCATGATCGCACACGAGATGCGCATGCACCGCAACTACGATGTCATCATCGCCGGCGGCAAGGCATTCAATCCATTCTACTGTGCCTCGTTCGGCGTGGAGGAAAAGGTTTTGTACAATGTCGGACTGCCGAGAATGGACATGCTGCGGGAGAACACCGAAAAATGCCGTAAGCAGTTTCTTGAGGCTTATCCCGAGCTTGAGGGCAAGAAGATCATCCTCTACGCCCCCACCTTCCGCAAGGGTGAGATATTGGACCCCAAGGCCATTGTCGATGCCTTTGACTTTAACGGCGAGCAGATGCTTATCATAAAGCGCCACCCCAACCAGCGCTTAAATGAGGAAAACCTCGGCAGTGCAATGACCTGCGACGATGTGCCGACAAGCACCGTGCTGTCTGTGTGCGACTGCGTCATAACCGACTACTCGGCAATAACCATCGAAGCTGCGATACTGCACAAGCCGGTGTATTTTTACCTGTTTGACCTTGAGGATTACCTGAGCCGCAACGGGCTGAATGTCCTGCTGTCCGACGAATTTCCCGACAGCGTTTTCTATGAGCCCGAAAAGCTCTTCTCCAGCATCGCAAGCGGCGTGTACGACTACGATAACTACAAGCGTTTCTGCGAAAAATATCTCCCCGAGCAGAGTGGCCGAGCCACCGACAAGATAGCCGCTTTGATAATCGACTGTATGAGGAGGGATAAACATGAGGCGATCTCTGAACGCATTTCTGAGCAAAATTGAACTTATTGCACTGTGGATAGTCAGAATTTTGTTTGCGCCCGACCACTTCGGCGTAGGCTTCTTTAAGCGCATCAAATACTGCATCCACGGCGGCTTTATGCCCGATCAGGTTGCAATGTACGACCTGCCGCACAGAGGCACAAAGGAGTACCTTTCCGAATTTGACTGGCACAAATCCCGCAACATAAATGAGCCGTACAGCTCGCTTTTAAACAACAAGGTCGTTTTCGGTCAGATGGTTGAGCGATACTGCCCCTCGCCGGAAATTTATGCGATAAAGCACGGCAAGCGCCTTGTCGGCATGAACGGCAGAGTTGTTAACGACTACGCAGACCTTATTCCCCTGCTGCGCGAGGTCAAGGCCTTTGTCGTAAAGCCCGTGTGCGCAGGCAAGGGCAACGATATCCATATAGTCAAATTCAACGGCAAGGGCATCATGCTCAATAACCAGCCGTCAAGCGAGGACGAGCTCATCGCCTGCCTTAAAAAGGGCAAGGAGTGGTTTGTCTGCGCATACGCATATCAGGCCGATTACCTTAACACCATCTACCCCAACTCGGCAAACACCCTGCGCATGATAGTCCTGCGCAATAATGACACGAACAAGCTTGAGCTGTGCTTTGCCGTGCAGCGCATCGGCGCATCGTGGACGGGCGCCGTTGATAACGGCAGCAAGGGCGGCCTTATCGCAAATGTCGATATCGAGACCGGCATGCTGAGCGAAGCCCGCACTCTGCATAATCTCACGGTCTACGAGACCCACCCCGACACCCGTGCGCAGATAAAGGGTACGGTCATCCCGAATTGGGAGAACATCAAGGCCGATGTCGTGCGTGTGTCAAACGAGTTTCCGTATCTGGACATCATCGCATGGGACATTCTGCCCACGGCGGAGGGCTTCACGGTCATCGAGGCCAACACCTCCTCGGGCGTGAACATCATCCAGCTTTGGGGGCCGCAGCGCAACGGCAGGCTCGGTCAGTTTTATCGTGAGCACGGTGTGATCAAATGAAGTATGTTATTATGGCAGACGGCAAGGGCAGCCGTTGGAACAACTACATGGGGCTGACAAAGCACAACATCCGCATCGGCGGCGAGACGCTGCTTGAGCGCACGGTGCGGCTCCTGCATGAGTATGACGCCGCCGCCGAGGTCATCATCACCTCGCATAACACGCAGCTTCACATCGACGGTGCCGAGCGTTACGAGCCAAAGAACAATGTGCTTGAGATCGACCGCTTCACGGCAGAGCTTATCGGCGATAATATGTGCTTTCTCTACGGCGATGTGTACTACTCCGAGGAAGCGATAAAAACCATCGTCCAAAACGCCGGAGCGGAGCGGCTGCTGTTTATCGGCAGTCATAAGAGCATCTGTGCCGTTTTGATAAAAGACGGTGCGCTGTTTAAGTCGCTGTACGAGACTATCCGCAGCATGTACCTTGACGGCAGGATAACCGAATGCAAGGGCTGGCAGGTGTATCATTTGTATGCAGGACTGCCGCTTGAAAGCCGTGAGATAGGCCGTGGGTATCTCATAACCGACAGCTTCACAAGGGATTTCAACTCCCCTGATGACTACAACGATTTTATCGCAGGGCAGGTTTAAGTCCTGCGATAAAAATTTATGTAGAAATATATGCGGTTATATGCTATAATGGCAAATTGATATTGTGTAGACATTTGAATTCTCAAGGAGAATTAGTCATATGACAGAAAAAAAGAACAATCGCTTTTTGCTCGTAGAGCTTATAAGGCGAGACTTTATCAAGAAGTACAAGCGCACGACTCTTGGCATACTGTGGAGCGCACTTGCCCCGCTTTTCCTGCTTATCACGATGGATATAGTGTTCGGCGCATTCTTCGGTCTGAACCTGCCGCACTACACCATTTACCTGTTTTCGGGTCTGCTGCTGTTTAACTATTTCAGCAATATCACCCGCAACTCCATGAGCGTTCTTTATATAAACGCACCCATTTACAGCAAGGTGCCGGTGCCGAAGCTGTATTTCCTGTTTTCGCACAGCGTCGCTAATTTCATTGACTTTTTAGTGTCGCTTGCGGTGTTTTTCGTCTTTGTTGCCATCGACGGCATCACCTTTAAGGCAGACTTCTTCCTGCTCATCTACCCCATCATATGCCTGTTTTTCATAAACTTCGGCATATGCATGCTTCTGAGCTCACTGTATATTTTCTTCCGTGATATAAGCTACCTGTGGCCGGTCATCTGCCGCATCATCATGTACTCGTCGGCGATCTTCTACGACGCAGCTATACTGCCGGGACTTCTGCGCAGACTTCTCACCTGCAATCCCCTGTATATGTGCATCGATTACTTCAGGCAGCTTATCATCCACTCCACCGTTCCTTCGCCCGCCTACCACATCATTCTGCTCGTCATGACGCTTCTTTGCATGGTCATCGGCGGCTACACCTACTACATCAGCCGCGACAAGATCGCACTGTATGTGTAAGGAGGTGCGCAATGAAAGATAACAAGGTTCTTATACTTGACGATGTCTCCGTCAGATACCGCAAGCGTGATTCACGAGCGACTGCGGATATCTTCCGGCGGCTCATGGGCAAGGAAAAGAGGAATAACGAGTTCTGGGCGCTCAAAAATGTGTCGTTCAGCCTCGAAAAGGGCGATATGCTCGGCGTTATCGGCAAAAACGGCGCAGGTAAATCGACGATGATGAAGGCCATCAGCGGCACGCTCTGCCCCGCCTCCGGTACGATAGAAAAAGAGGGCAAGCTGTGCGCCCTGCTTGAGCTCGGCGCAGGCTTTGACCAGGACATGACCGTCAAGGAAAATGTCTACCTGCGCGGTGCGCTCTTAGGCTACTCCAAGGAATTTATCAACGGCAAATACGACGAGATAATCGACTTTGCTGATATGCGTGAGTTTGAGGACAGTCCCTTCCGCACGCTCTCGTCGGGCATGAAATCCCGTATCGCATTCTCCATTGCGAGTATGGTCGAGCCCGACATGATAATCCTTGACGAGATATTCGCCGTCGGCGACGGCGACTTCCGCAAGAAAAGCCAGAAAACCATGCAGAATATCATCGCAAACGGCGATACCACGGCGCTCATGGTCTCCCACTCGATGCAGACGGTGCGTGACCAGTGCAACAAGGTGCTGTGGCTCGACAGGGGCAGAATGGTCATGTTCGGCGACCCCAAGACCGTTTGCGACGCATACGCAGAGTATCTCAACACCGGCAAACTCCCCGAAACGGAGTCACTCAAGGCCACCGAGAAAAACCCGATCAATAAGATGGCAAAGACCAAGGGCAAGATTTTCGGCGAAGTGATGATATACCTGCTTTTGCTGATGTTTACGCTCGGCGGCATCTTCTTCTGGTCGCAGTATGACCTGTTCAGGGCGTATTTCATTGCCAAGGACTCGACCCCCGAGCAGATAATGCAGGTCGTGGACGATTACCGTGACGAGGCAAACGAGCTTCTGGAGGCCGACATTTCCGGCTGGAACACCGAGGTACTCGATAACTGCACCGAGGATATCCGAAACGAAAAAGCCACGATAAAAGAAGTTGCAAAGGAAGTAAAGAAGAAAGGTGACAACGCAAAGGTTGCTGTCCGCAACATCCGCCGCGATGCCAATGATGCGTTCAAGAAACTTGCCAAAGAGGACGTTTCCGAGGACGAAATCAAAGAGCTCGAGGAGCAGACCCAGAAATTAACAGACAAATATATCAAAGAAGTAGATCAGATGGTGGACGTAAAATCCAAAGAAATTATGACCGTGTAATACAAAGAAAACGAGGGGCTGCCTGTCATTTGCAGGCAGCCTGTTATCGTTTACGGAGGAAAAAAGTATGGATAATGAATTAAAAGTGCCGAATCACATCGCCATCATCCTGGACGGAAACGGCAGATGGGCGAAAAAACGCAATATGCCGCGCGGCTACGGCCATATCGTCGGATGCGACAATCTGGAAAAAATGTGTGACGTGATTAAAGACATGGGTGTCAAATATCTGACCGTCTATGCGTTCTCAACCGAGAACTGGAAACGCTCCCGCGCCGAGGTGGAGGGCCTCTTAAAGCTGTTCCGCCAGTATCTGAAACGATGCATCAAAAAAGCACATAAAAATCAGATGCGCGTCAAAATCATCGGAGATCCGAGCGCATTCCCGCAGGATATTCAGGACAGCATTCATGAACTGGAGGAGTGCTCCAAAGATTACGATCACATGTACTTCCAGATCGCAATGAACTACGGTTCCCGCGATGAGATTCTGCGCGGCATGACCCGCATGATCGAGGATGTGAAAAACGGAACTCTCGCAGAGAATGCGTTTGATGAGAACGGAAAACTGACGGAGCAGTGTTTTGAGAGCTACCTCGACACCGCTGGAATCCCGGATCCAGATCTTCTGATCCGTACAAGCG
>ENA-ORNO01000529-ORNO01000529.1-human-gut-metagenome-genome-assembly--contig:-NODE-529-length-24543-cov-5.065216_pt1 | contig 24543 bp, 16 predicted proteins | sample MGYA00242117_ERZ509026 | MGnify/ENA primary metagenome ERZ509026 (study PRJEB26280, sample SAMEA2338710) | human gut metagenome | biome: human gut; feature: human-associated habitat; material: faeces... | reverse complement strand
ACCACCATCGGCGCGGGCCTCGGCGTTTCCACCACGACCACCTTCGTAGAAAGCGCGGCAGGCGTTTCTGAAGGCGGACGGACCGGTCTTACCGCCGTCACCGTAGCCGTTCTCTTTGCCCTCTCCCTGTTCCTTTCCCCCTTCTTCCTGGCAATTCCCGCCTTTGCCACCGCGCCCGCCCTCATCATCGTGGGCTTCCTCATGTTCACCGCCGTCACGGGCATCAACTTCAGCGACCCCACCGAAGCCATTCCCGCATATATCGCCATCCTTGCCATGCCCTTCACATACAGCATCGCCGAAGGCATCTCGTTTGGCATCATCACTTACACTGTCATGAACGCCCTCACAGGAAACGGGAAAAAGATCAGTGCCCTGATGTATATTCTGACAATCCTCTTCATCGGGAAATATATCTTCCTCTGATCGAAGTATTTCCTACAAATCAACCAACAGGTTTCGGACATACTATGTACCCTCTTTATCAAACAGCGGTAAAGAGGGTATTTTACATGTTATGCTCCTTGCAGGCAAATTCGTCCGCCTCGATTTTATACACCGCCACCTGCGCTGCCATTCGATCAGTAAACTCGAAATGCTTTTTATCCTGGCATTCCATGAAAATCGTAAGGATCTTTTTCTTCTCTTCCCTGTCTTTTACCACCGACACCGGCCCGCTCCCGATGATGCTGTGGTAGTACTCCGTGTAATCGCAGGCTTTCTCCGCCCGTCCCATGACACCGCCGTTGTCGATTTCAAAGCCGATGACAGGATTTGATTCCGCCAGTTCCCGTTTCAGCCCGGCATCAGCGCCATGGAAATACACCGTAAGCTGTCCCCCTTCATAAGAGTATCCGTAGTTGACCGGCACCACAAAAACACGGCCGCCGTCCTGAAACCCCAGACGGACGATCCTGCATTCATCCAGAACTTTTCTGATTTCCGTTTCTTCCGTAACTTCTCTGTCTTTTCTTCTCATCATGACCTCCTTAATCCTTTGTCACCTGCTTAAATTGTACCACTCTGTATAAATTCCATCCTTATTTGTGCTATGATGGAAAAAACATCTGCGGAAAATATATTTTCTTACAAAGGAGATTATTATGTTTGAAAATGACGGCCGTCCCTCTTTGCGGAAATGGATCTTTGCCGCTCTCCTCGCTGCGGCAGGCGTCCTTCTTTCACCGGCCTTTTCCTTTCCTTTGGGAGTGACCCGCGCCTTCCCGCTCCAGCATATGATCAATATCTTCCTCGCCGTTCTCTGCGGCACGCGGTATAGCGTTTCTGCCGCCTTTACCACATCGGTTATAAGAAACATCATCGGCGCCGGATCGCTCCTCGCCTTCCCCGGTTCAATGATCGGCGCTTTCCTGTCAGGATACCTGTACAGGCGCACGAAAAAACTGTGGGCAGCTGTCCTTGGAGAATTCGCGGGCACCTCTCTTATCGGCGGCCTCGTTTCCTATCCGATTGCCGCCCTCTTTATGGGGTCGTCAAAAGGAGCTTTTTTCTATATTTCTCTCTTCTCCGTTTCCTGCGGTGCCGGGTGCCTTATTGCTTTTATCGTCCTCAAAGGGATCCATATCTTTCAAACAAATACGATAAAAGAAAAATAATATTTCTTTTAAAATTGACTTTCCGAGGCCTTCAGGCCTCTTTCTTTTTGCACGAAAATGACGGCTGCACGCTTATCATATACGATTTGTATGTGCAATTAACATCAGGCGTTAAAACCATTGACAGTTTTTATTTCCATCAGATATAATAAGTCTGTTTTGAGACATATTTCATTCATTTTTTATATTTCGTTTAAGTCTTGCTATCTAAATGAGAACCAAGGACAACAAGGGGATTTATTCAATGAGACATACCATACTGAGAGCCGCCGTCTGCGCATTTTTTGCCGGCGCAGCGATGACCGCCTCCGCGGCCAACCCATTTTCTGATGTAGAAAGCGATTCCTGGGCATACGAAGCCGTCGCTTCCCTGTCAGACCAGAACATTGTCGAAGGCTATCCTGACGGCACATTCAAAGGCGACAAGCACATCACCCGTTACGAAATGGCGCAGATTACCGCCCGCCTGCTGGCAAAAAGAGACTCTCTTTCCGCTGATCAGCAGTCCGTCGTAGACAAGCTTTCAAGAAAGTATGCTAATGATCTCTCCAGCCTCGGCGTCCGTATTTCCGAACTGGAGAAAAAAACGGGAAAAACATCGCTTCTCACGGAACTCCGTGTACAGGGCATCGACCGTTATGATAACATTTTCAAAGACACAAAAGAAAAACACTATGAACTGGGCACCCGTGTCCGTTTAAATACCATGACCAAGATCAATGACAGAAGCACCCTGTACGGGCAGCTTGAGACCTACATGGGCATGAACGGCAGAGACCCTTACGATATCAATAAATACACATATGATAAAAACGGAAACGAAAACCCCCGCGCCGGACACAGCGATGGCGAGCTTCATCTGAACCGTCTTTGGACCACATTCCAGTTCGGTAAGAAACAGGACACTACGAACCTTCCTTTCGGACCGTCAAAGAACCTCATCGGTATCGGACAGTTCCCCGTCAAAATGGGGGTTACCGGCTATACCTATGACGGTGAATTTAAAGGCGCCTTCATCACTTTCGGCGACTACATAAAGGGAGGCCGTCTGACAATCGCTCATGGCCGCGCCACCAATATCAACTATAATTATACCGGTCCTATGATGCACGGAATAAAAGTCACGCCGATTGCCAAGAGCAAGCTGATTGGCGAGCTTTCCACCAACAAAGTGGTGGCCGCTGCCGTTGCCGCCAACCCGGCGCTCAAAAGCGTACTGGGAAAAGCCACCGGCCTGATCAACAGCAGCAATAATTTGCCAGAGCTGCAAAATAATTTAGGAAAGATCGTCAATCTCATCAAGACGCAGAATCCGCAGCTGGCACAGGCGGTCGCTGCCAAGCTGGGGACTCTCAATCTGAACTCCCTCGTTTCCGCCAGCACCATGTACTACAATCCCGCTAATGACACCCTCTATCCCATGGGGAAAGATGTCGTAATGGACTGGGGCGAAGATGAAGACGTGCCGGTCACTTACGCCTCCTATATTTACAAGGTTCCGGATCAATGGGAATTCCATGCGTATGCCATGAAAGCAAACGGTCCTGTCGGACACATCTGCGAGGCCTACGGCTTTGCCGGTTCCTACTACGTCACACCGAAATGGAATATCCACGGCGAATTCGTCAAGAATCTCCGTGTCCTTCCTTTGAATAACGAGAAGCCGCACAGCTTCAATTACGGTCTTTCCTACGGAACAGCAGACGTGCTCAAACCCAGATCTTACTCCATCGGCATAGATTATATTTACAGCCAGGCAGGCACATACTTCGGCGGCTCCGGCAATGATATCGCCGACCAGTACATGGGGCATGTATATAAAAACTGGCACGGCATGAAAAATGTCCCTGCCTACTTTGCCGACAAAATGGACGCCCTGACCGACGGCAACCCTGCCAACGACCACAACAACTTCGGCGGCGCCAAGTTCTTCCTCGCCAAAGCGTCTTATGTGCCCATGAAAGGCCTTATCGTGGAAGCTGATTACGGCTTTAACGCTAAAGATATGGGCGGCAAAAAGATGGATAATATGCTCATGCTGAAAGCGACCGCTTACATCAAATAATGGAATAAAAGAAATACTTAACCCGTGATGGTAATTCTGTCACGGGTTTTTACCTGGCTGTAAGAAAATGGCAGCAGCCATGTTTCCTTCTCTGACAAAACCAACCATCTGCCACTTCATTTCTCTAAAACAAAAAAGACCCCTTTCGAGGTCTTTTCTTTTGCCTGTATCTCAGAATACGTAGTTCAGGGATACGGTAGCCAAATTATCGTAGTCGCTGCCATCCTTCGCGTCTACATCGAAGGCATATTCGCCGTGAAGTTTTACATTCTTGGCGAGGATGACATCAGCCTGGGCAAGCCAGTAATCCACATCCGTTTTGCTGATTGCTTCATCAATCGGACTTACGTTATAGGTAGAAGCGCCGAATACGCTGCCTTTTTCTGCATCAATATACTGAGCGGAAACACGGAAAGTGCCCGGTTTCTTCCAATTGGTATGACCGAAACCGAGACCTGCCGTCCAAACCTGCGGATCATTATCCGCATCGGTATTCTTGTAGAAATCACCGAATACATCAATCTTGTCAGTGATGTTCGCGGTCAATCCGAGGCCCCATACATTGCCCTGGTTATATGCCATATTGATATATTCCGCGTCATAAGACAGACGGCCCGTGGAACCGTAGAGACGTCCCAAGAAAGCTTCCGTATTGCTGCCGTCAGCCGCTTTCAGATCCCAGGATTTAAAACGGCCATAGCCCAGATCAAGAGCAAGTTTATCGCCGCCGAAGGTCGCGATGACGCCATCAAATTCATCATCATAGTAAGTCCCGGTCTGTCCGAGAGTAAGATCCTGACGGCCGAGGGTCACGCCAACCTTGTCGCCGAACTGATGATGAACAATCAATTCTTCCATGTATGTATTTGCATCTTTACTGTCTTTGAAATTCATATCGCTGCGAAGACGACCCTGTACATAAGTGCTGTCATTCACATCAGCATGCGCGGTAATCTTGATGCGTCCATCATACTTGTCTTTCGCTTCTGTACCGTCATATCCCTGTACCCAACGCATACGGGCATTGCCGGACCAGGAAATGTTGCCGACTTTCTTTTCCAAATTGCTTACGCGGACGCCGAGATTAGCCAGTTCATCAGCATATTCCCCTGCCAGTCTGTCCAATGTGGCCTTCTGTTCAGCATTCAGCTGATCTTCACGAGCCATCAGACGGGCGATCACCTGAGCCAGTTCATAACGGGTCATGTTCCTTTCGCCTTTGAATGTACCGTCCGGATAGCCTTCTACAACGCCCTGATCGGAGAGATCGGATACTGCCTGATAAGCCCAGTCATCAGGGGATACATCAGAGAACGGATTTGCAGCGTATGCGGATACGCCTGCGGTGAGTGCAGCAGCTGCTGCGATTGCGAGAATCTTTTTCATGATTCTTCCTCCTTTGAGAAAAAACTTTGCGTCCTTAGCTCAGCAGGAATCAGAAAATCTCGCTCGAGTGACCGTGTTTCCTCTGCCTGTTTTCTGAATCTCCGCACTAAAAAAGAAGGACTGCCTTTTTAGCAACTTCAGTGTACCACAATTATTAGATTTTGACAAATTTCAGTCTTTTTATTTCTTAATTGCTTCAAACCTGAAATCTACGGTTCCCATACAAATACCTTAAAAAGTATCTTACTATATATCTATAATACATATAATATGCAGTATGTGCTAAGCAGTATGGTTTCCTTTTCCTTCATTTGCATAACAGATCCTTCGCTCACGCTCTGAACAGAGGCAAGCATGCCGTATGAGAAAGACAGAAAATAGAACGATGAATCGGAGTGAAGAATCTATTATGCTGATGACGCCTTTCGGCTTTCCTCATCACGGCAGCAGATCCTTTGTTGATATTTCGTATGACACCTAATGGAAATCATATGCTTCGGCTTTTAACTCACAGCTAACAGCTTGTAGCTGACAGCTCATAGCTGATAGCTTTTATCTTCTTACCGCTTTCCCCACCACGGTAACAGATCCTTCACATTCGTTCAGGATGACGATTAACGTTTTCTCTCATTATAAACCTGGCTGTACCGTCTGTTTAACGTCATTCTAAATGGGGATAAGAATGCTTTGTGAGAAAGACGGAAAACGGAATGATGGCACAGAGTGAAGAATCTATGACTCTGATGACAGCTTACCGTGGGTGCCGCTTTTATCAAAAGACGAAAAAACTGTCAGCTTACAGATGATAGAAGCCGGCTATCCGTTTGTTTCCTTTCATAAGAAAAAGACTCTTTTCGGAGTCTTTTTCTTATTTTTGTATTTTCGTTTCAGAGATCTTTTTTCTTATTTCAGAAAATTTTTCATTGATTATTTTCCCCATTTTTTCTTTTGCTTCTTTGTCGGGATGAAGGCCGTCCGCCGCAAGATTTTCCGGCATGTCTTCATACATGGCAAAAGGCGCTGCCGTATCGATATGGGTCTGCGTCCGTATCCAGCCGTTCACTTTGTCAAATTCCGCTTTCCAGTTTTCCGCCGTCGGCTGATGGTAATATTTCAAAATCCGTTCCGGGGCGATCGGAGGAATGGTAAGCAGGACAGGCTTGATGTCATTAGCCCTGCATTTTTCCTGAAGAGCTTCCAGGTCAGAAATGACCTCTTCCGCCGTTCCCCCGCAGCGCAGATTGTTTGTTCCGCCCATAATGAGAAGGTACCGTACATGGAAAGGGAGGACATCTGCATCGAACCGCCGGAGAAGGTCGTCCGTTTTATCACCGCTCCGGGACATATTTATCGTAGGAAAATCAAGGTAGTACGCATAATTGTAAGGCCAGTCCGCCGGACTGTAAGACATCCTTCCGCCGCCGTGGCTGATACTGTCTCCAAGAATGCCGGTTTCCCAGTTTTCCGCGGGATCATTCACAATCTTTTCCGCTTCGCTCCATACGCCTACAGGTCCGCCATTTTCATCAAGACCGCGGACACGCCACCAGACCGTTCCCTGCCGCGGCAGCTCGTCAAAAAGTTCGGGGATTGTAACAATCCCCTGCGAAATGCGATGGACAGACGGTTCACAGCCGTCAGGATTTTCCGGTTCTTCATCAGTGATTTCCACTTCATAAGAAACCGCGTGGGGAATTTTCACAAAAGAATACGCCGGATAAAGAAGAACCGTACCGTTCTGCTCATGGTATTTCACGCGGATCTTCGGCGCGTACCGTTCCATTTCCTGCGCGGCCTTTTCCATCGGCACAGGCGCCGAATAGGCGGAAATGCTCTGCCCGTCCAGACCGATGGCTTTCACCTGGCAGCAGAGGATCCCCGGTCCGTCATAGCTGTCTGTAATTTCTTTTTCAATCATCACACTGTCACGGAAAACATGGCCGTCTTCATAAATCGGCGGGCGCATTTCTTTCCGTCCGAAATGCTGTGTCACAGGCACGATGCGGAAAGAATACCACACCGCGTCCGGATTCGCCGGCCAGCGGACAAAAAGAAGTTCCGGAGAAGCATCCGCCCCGGCAGCGGTCCACATAAAAGCAAAAAAGAAAAGAGAAATAAAAATCCTCTTCATTACAGTCCCCTTTCATTAAACCATGAAAGAAGTATAAGGGATGGAAGAAGAAATAACAAGAAAAAGAAATTTGCCCATCAAAAAAGAGCCCCCGCAGAGGAAACTCTTATCTGCCATAAAAGAAAAACACTCGCTGCCGGCAGCAGGAATGTTTTCTTTCTTCCCTTTTCTATTTTTACGCTTTTGCGGTTTTCGCCCTTCGTGATCTTTTGGCCTTCCGATTTACCGTTTCTTCCGCTTCTTTCACACCGGCCGCTTCCATTTTTCCTGTGCGCTTTCTTTTCGGCTTTTCTTCCGCGGGCTTTTCCTCTGCCGGTTTTCCGGATTTTATTTTCCCTTTTTCAGATCCGGCCGTTTTAACTTTTGTTTTCTGTTTTGCCTTTTCTCTTCTCAGGCGCTTTTCATACAGGTGATACAGTTTATCCGCCAGACCGGCAATGATTTCTTCCCCTTCCACCAGATCCTTCCAGTAATTCGGAAGAAAATCTGCGCCGAAGCGGACACCTTCTATGGCTCCTGTCAGCGCTGCCGTAATCGGGCTGTTTCCATTATGGTTCGCCGCGGCGATGATCGCATCTACAGGATCATCCACAGCAAGGGCAGCATATACGGCTATCGCCAGAGCTTCATCTGCCTGATCGCCGCTTCCCAGAGAATGGATACTGTCGATGTATGCCCAGACATTCCCCTTTCCGGCAGGCTGGTCGTTAGCCTGCTGCTGCGCCGCAGAAAGAAGCGTGGTAATGCTGTCGGTCCGATGGGTTTTATTCAAAAGCCCGTGAATCCGTTCAATAGCCTTGGGAAGCGTCATTCCGTCAGCAAGGCAGGCAATCAGTGCCGATACCGCCCCTGCCGCATAGTAGGCGACAGGAGTCGAGTGGGAAAAAGCCGCCGCCCTTACGCCGGCATTAAAAGCTGTCTTACTGTCGCCGGCATAAAGGAGCCCGATAGGTACCACTCTTGTCAGCGCGCCGCCGCCTTTGCTTTCATTTACCTTATTTTTCGTTGTCCCCATCGTTTCCCCGGAAAACGCATTCAAAAGACCTTCTTCCGGTTTACGGCGGGCATGCATGAACTTTTCCCGCACAAGGCAGATCTCCCGTTCATGAGGCTGCCGTCTCATCCACGTACGCTGCCCGCGCCGCGGTTCCTCCCCCGTCTGGCTGTAAAACCAGCGCATATAGCCGCGGTACAGCCCTTCTGCTTCTTCCAATTTCTTTGCATCTGTCCACAGAAGTCCGTCTACCGTGGCCAGTTCCATCTGCGTATTTCCCGTCACCGGCGCCAGATTTCCGCACTGCCCGTTCCGCACAAGCGTACGCAGGCCAAAGGGCCCGTACTTGTGTTGAATACGACAGACAGAAAGCTCCTGCAAAGGGTACCCCAGAGCATCTCCGCAGGCGCCGCCGATCATCGCGCCGCGAAACATTTCTATCTCCGTCATCTATCCTCCCTCAATCCCGCAAAACCTGATTCCAAATAAAAACACGACCAAAGAAATACGAAAACAGTTCTCCGCATTTCCAATACATAAAGAGGGAACTGCAAAAATTTCCGTAAACCCCAAAAATTCACAGAAACACTGCTGAAAAATAAAAAATAACCGTTTTATACTTATGTATATTGTATCATAATTCACTGCTTTAATCATCTAAAGATACTTTTTTGGAAGGAAAAACGTCCTTTCTCCGTTTCATTTTTTCTGCCGTGGTTAACTTTCTTTTTTCCGCTCCATCCATTAAAATGTAAATGTACTTTATTTTAAAGAAAACGAGGTCACTATGAAAAAAATATTAATCTTATTATCCGCAGCACTCCTTCTTTCTTCCGGCATTTCCCAGGCAGCGGTTCCGCAGGGAGGATATTTCCTTGACAAGAACGGCGTTCCGCTCACAGAAGAAATGCAGACAAAGCCAAGTCTGAAAAGCAATCCCATGCTTCCTCAGAGCGGTGCCGTCCATGCCGCCATGGAATCCCTTCCTCATTCTTCCGCCACAGTCATCCGGATGACCGTCACGGAAGACGGGATCCCCGCCGATGCCGTTGTCACCCAAAGCGCAGGATCCGTCGTTCTTGACGAATATGCCATGAGATGCGTAGAAGGCTGGCGCTTCAACCCTGCCAAACTGGGAGACAAGCCGGTGAGCGCTGCCGTATCCATTCCTGTACGCTTCCTTTCCATGATGGTTTCCACACCTGCTGCTCCGTCCGACCGTCCGATGAAGAAGGCGTCTGCCGAAGTGAAAGAAGCCATAGAAAGAAATAACCATCCTGTGATTCGTGTTTCCGTCTACATCACGGCGGATGGAAAAACTGACGGCAAACCGAAAGCAGACAACGATGGAAATCTGCCGGGCAGCGATTTCAAAATCCTTTCCGGGTATGCGGAAAATTCCGTAAAAGAATGGAGCTTCACACCGGCCGTGAATCCTGACGGAGAACCCATTCCCCAGGAATTGATTGTCCCGGTGCAGTTATAATATTTCTTTATATCCTATTTCAAAATCATATCCCGTTTAAAATAAACCCCTTTTGCCGGCAAAGCATTGTCAAAAGGGGTTTTCACTGCAATAAAAAAATCCGCCGGTCTTTCGACTGATGGAAAATGGTGCGAGCGAAGGGACTCGAACCCTTATGCGCAAGGCGCAGGATCCTAAATCCTGTGCGTCTACCAATTCCGCCACGCTCGCATATTTTCTTATTATAGTTTGTAACGGAAACAGGGTCAAGAAAAGACCGGTAAAAAACCTTCTCCGCAAAAACAGAGAAGGCATCCTGCAGAAAAATTACTTTGTTTTATCAAGAACAGCTGTGCAGTGTGGACAGCGGGTCGCATCATCGGCAATGGGTTCTTTGCAGAACTGACAGGTGCGCGCCGGTGCGGCTTCTTCTTTCGGAAAAGCCCTGTTCATCTGGCGGATCACAAGGAAAATCACGAAAGCGATGATCAGGAAATCAATGATTGTATTGAAAAACTGTCCGTAAGCGATGACAGGCACGTTCATTTCTTTGGCTTCCGCCAGTGTAGCCACCGGTGTTTTTCCCAGATTGATAAACCGATTTGAGAAATCAACACCGCCCATAATCATTCCGATGGGCGGCATGATGACATTTTCCACCAGGGAAGATATGATCTTTCCGAAAGCGCCGCCGATAACGACGCCGACTGCCATATCGACCACATTGCCCCTGACAGCAAAATCCCTGAATTCTTTCATCATGCCCATCTTATTTCTCCTTTTCATTCGCAAATATATTAATTTTTTATACTATAGCACATCCTCATCTGCATTTCTACATATTTCTATATAGCTTTATAAAATTTCCGCGCTTCGATTGTTAATCTCCTGTCACTTTCTTGCTTGACAAATAATTGTCATCAAGATACAATAGAAGCGTAAACAGAAGAGACAGCCATTGGCCGTGGCGTTTCTGCTCATTGTTGCTTCTTACACAACCTCTATGAAAAGCTTCCTTTCACCGGGAAGTTTTTTTCGTACTGCAAAAGAGAGAAACCGCCCGGGTTCCCCTCTCCTTTCATCATAGATACGGATTCTTCACTGCTCAGAATAACGCTTAACAGTTCCGCCGTGCCTGCAGCATACCTGCCCTCAACCGTAAAAAGAATCTGTATTTTCCTATTTCTGTCTTTTCTGATCGGGGGAAACATCCCGATTGCTCATCTGCCGGCATCCATCCGCTAAAAAACAGCGGATAAGCACCCGCTGCCTTTCTGATAACCGTTTTATTCCTTAATGAATGTATTTCCTGTCACTACAGGAACAGAGCGATCCTGCCGGACCATTTCTCCTCCCAGCGGATCGATGGCAGACGATACGGTAAGCATCGTGCAGAATGCCCCCCACACAAGAAGAACCGCCTTGTTCTCCTTCAATTCCGCCGTCATCCTTCCGAAGAATCTTTTCATCGGCAGCCTGCCCCCTGCTGCGCCTCTTCTTTCTGATTCTGCCGGTGTATAATGATTGGCTGCTGTCATGAACTTCATCTCCTTTATCATCCGCTCTTGTACCATTTCCTTTTCTTGGCCTCATTATACCCACATGGGTATTTACATTCAATAATCATTTGCAAAATAAAGTCCATTAATGGACAATTCACGCAGATTGTGCATTGAATGGCAAAATCAGTCATATTCCCTGCACAATAAAAAACTACCATAAAATGCAAGCGACCATTTCATGGCAGTTTCTTACTATCTCAGAATCCCAGATCGGCAAGCCACTTTTGGATTTCAGAACGGATGGCCTCCGGAACCTCCCGCCCCCGTTTCCCTTCCATCCCGATTCCTTTTGGCACTTTTATAAAATCTACTCTTCTTGATAATTACATTCATCCATGATAGATCTTATAGTATTAAATACTTCTTTAAATTTTTCAAAATTTATTTGCTTATAATTACTACATACATACTTAGAAAAATAATCTTTTCCATAAAATTCATTCAAATCTGGTCTATCTTCTCTTGAAAAGCTTCTTCCTTTTGCATCTTCATGGCATAGTGTCCTTTCATCAAATAAATCTTCTATCTCGCAAGAAGTCTGATTCTCTGCTAACTTCATAGTCATTACAAATAACTTCATGTCTGAATTTAATTGGATATAACCATTCGTTTTTAATCTATTTTTTTCTTCACTATTCAACTTAACAGAAAACTTATTTAAAGGCTTGTTCCTAATAGATAATTCATTGTCAAAAAACAAGATTATTGGAGCCTTTCTTTCTGTACTAGAATATTTTTTAAAATATTCTATATAACCAAACTTTGATTTATTATTTCTACCATTAGTTCCCGCTTCTCTTTCATTTCGTTTTATATCAAAATAATTAGAATATAAATTTGTTAAGGTATCCCCTCCATCCCTGTTTATACCCAAAAAGTATTCTAATCTTCTAGTTTTATTTAAAAAGGATACCAAAAATTTAACTCCTCCATCATCTTCTACATTTACTAATTCAGGATACTCCAAGCTTAAAGACTTTAACGCAGATTTTAAATACCGTACATCTGTTTTTCCTTCTGTTATAATAAGTGGTTTCTTATTTTGCCAAAAATATTTATAGAATAAAAACTTCATATATTCTTTTTCTCTTTTGTTAAAAGCATCAACTCTCCCCAAAAAATTATTTTTCTTCTTATTAGCTTTATTATTTGCTTGATTATTATACCAATCCAATTGATTTATAAAAGAGAATCGCCCTTCTATCTGATCCATAGTACCTTCTATAGAACCAATAGTAAATGTTCCTTTAGTATAAAGATTATGCGCCATTGCTCTTGTCTGTCTACAGTAATCACTATTAACATTCAATTTTTCATTTACTACTAAACCGGTAACATTTTGTCTATGATGATAATCCTGTATTCTTGTTTTTCTATCATTCATATGAAAACCAGCTCGTTCTATCTCAACCTTAATTTCACTAAAGAAATCCTTTTCAACACTTATAAAATCTGCATTGGTAGAAAACGTTAAATCATCAGCATAACGGGTATAATCTAATCTATATTTTTTTGCAATTTTCCTTAATCGTAAGTCTAATATCTGACAAATAAGGTTACTTATTATAGGAGAAGATGGTGCACCCTGTGGTAAACACCCTTTATAGCAGGTTAACTGAGCAATGATAGTCGCAATTTCAGGTAACATATTAAAATATTTGTTCTTCTGAAAGAAACCTTTAACTCGACCAAAATGAATACTTCCGAAAAAATTTTCTAAATCTAAATTGATTACAAAACGCTTTTTCCTATGTATTTTGGCATTAGTTATAATTCCTCTTCCTTTAATGAATGCATGTGCAGTCTTTGATCTATATCCTTTATTTTCCCAAATGGATTCTTGCACTTCCCACAACCGATTAACTAGAGACATTTGTATTTTTAAAAGAACATTCTTAGGTGCATCAATCCGTCGAAAACCTCCATCTCTTTTAAGTATGCTAAAAGAATGATAATTACTATCTATACCTTGTTTATACAATATATAGGTTAGTTGACTTAATTTAACCTCTAAAAACTGTGCCAATTGCTTTCTTGTAATAATATCAGAAAAATTTTCCATCCATATTTCCCCCAATGTAAAAAGCATGTGACAACTCATTATGCAGAGAATCTGAGACTCTCAGTAGTGAAACTTATGGAAGCGCTATTGCTCCTACCATTGCTATAAATACCTGCGAAACACAAGTAAAAAATCTTGTCACATGCTTTCTATATAATACATGAAAACAACTGTTAAGTCACTACTTCATTTCCCTTGTCCGTACGTCGCATTCGGGCCGTGCTTCCTTTGGTAGTGCTCATCAAGGATGTATGCGGGAAGCGAGGCCGAAGGATTCAATAATTTTGTTTTCAGCGCCATTTCCGCCGCAGTCTCCATGACGACCGCATGGTACACAGCGTCCGCCGCGTTTTTTCCCCAGGCAAAAGGCCCGTGGTTCCGTACAAGGGCACCGGGCACGGCAAGCGGCTCGTATCCGCGGCAGCGCACGGTTTCTATAATGACGGCACCCGTATTTTTCTCATAAGCGCTTTTCGTTTCTTCTTCCGTAAGCGCCCTTGTGCAGGGGATATCCCCATAAAAATAATCCGCATGGGTCGTACCGAGGGCAGGAATATCGAGTCCCGCCTGGGCAAAAGCTGCGGCATTGACGGAATGGGTATGTGTCACACCGCCGATTTCAGGAAACGCGCGGTACAGCGCCAGGTGGGTCTCCGTATCGGAAGACGGTTTCCATTTCCCTTCCACTGTTTCTCCCGTCTCCACATCGACTGCTACCATGTCGCCCGCTGTCATGCTCTCATAAGGCACACCTGACGGTTTGATGACCATAAAGCCTTTCTCCCGGTCGATACCGCTCACATTCCCCCATGTATAGATCACGACCCCCCGTTTCACAAGTTCCAGATTGGCGGCGCACACCGCTTCTTTTAATGTCTCCAGCATAGAACCCTCCTGCTTTTTCTTTTTAATAACAGTACAAAACCACACCCTGTTATTTTATTGATTTACGCTTTACGGTTTTTATCAATTCTCCCATAAATTTCTCTGCCCCGGGAGATCGTGTTTCTTTTTTGCTGCTGCGGTATATTTCACCCAGCCTCACCATTTTGCGGATGACACTTATCGTCTTCCTTATCACGCCAATAGATCCTTCACGTTCGCTTCGGATGACGTTTAACGTTTTCCTCACTACAACAGCAAATCCTTTGCTGATGTTTCGTATGACACCTAATGGCTAACAACTTGTAGCTGACAGCTCATAGCTGATAGCTTTTATCCTCTTCCTCCAATCGTCATTCTGAATGGATGCAAGAATTCCTTGTAGGAAAAACGGGAAACAGCAACATGACACCGAGTGAAGAATCTATGACTCTGATGACATCTTACCACTTTCCTCACCACGGTAACAGATCTTCCGGATGACGTCTGACTGTCAGCTTATCCTCACTCATACAAAAATACGGTACCCATCACATCTGACGAGTACCATATTTTTGTTTCTTAAGTTATTTCCTTACCCTTGCTTTCCGTTACGCTTTCGGGGAAATATGAGAACCGTACACATCACGGTAATCATTGTTCGCCTTATCGTCTTCGCTGTTGACGCGGACACGTTCTACCTTATTTCTGTCATTGTCCTTGCCGGAAATACGGTCGACACGGATACGATCCAGACGAATCTGGCGGAGTTCCGGTTCGAACTCATTCATAGCTCTGTCCATATTGTCATCTACCGGTGCTCCATTCTTCAATGCGCGATAGAACATCGCCGCAAATTCATAGCGGGTCATGGAACGTTCGCCGCTGAACATGCCGTCCGGATAGCCTTCAAGGATGCCGTTTCCTGCCAATGTAGCCACATATTCATAAGCCCAGTGGTTTTCCGGCACATCGGGGAAGTCCTTCTTTTTACCCATATCCAGGATGCCGAGAATGGAATTCATCTTCTGCTCCATGGTATCCAGACGTTTCTTCAAGTCCTTGTTCTCATCACGGAGATCGACGATTTCTTTCGCCATGGCTACTTTGGATGTGGATACATGATTGCCCTGTCCCAGCTTCACGCTGACTCCGGCATTCACCATGTTTTCTCCTCCCCCGAAGGAGCCTCCCACGCTGAACATGGTGTCTTCATTGGGACGGTAGAATGCGCCTACCGCTACCGCATGGGCGTCTTTGTAGTTGCCGTAGCCGGCTGCCACATCCCACTTGTCATCCGGGTCGAAGTCCAGCGGGTGGAGGGCTGCCAATGCTGCCGCTCCTGCTCCTACTCTGTCCATCCGGTCTCCCAGTTCATTGACGGCTCCTCCTATATTGTTGATTGTCTGGTTTGTTTTCCACAGCTGTCCGCCATTCACGGCATCGGTGCTGTTCGGGCTGATGTCTCCGGCTGCTACGTTGGTAATCCGTTTGCCGCCTGCGTCAACGCCGGTCTGTGTGATACTCGGGCCGTTCTTGATCGTCAGGCCGCTGCTATTCATCACCGTATTTCCCGCGGTTATTGTCTTGAAGGTCGGTGTATCGACTACAGCTACTTTGTACTCCGTGCCGCCGTTTGCATTCGTCCCCGTTGTCACGAAAATATTGCTGCCTGCCGTTACGGAAGAATGCTTGCCTGCCTGGCCGGATACAACCTTCAGCTGGTCTTCCGTCGCCGCCTGTCCGCTGGTGATATTGTTCGGATCCCATGTCTTATTGGTCAGTCCGTTCACTGTACCGGCCGTGCCATTGACAGTCACCTGTCCGGCCTTGATCGTACCTTCGGTACCTTTAATGCTGATCTGCTTGGAAGGATCACTTCCCAGCGTAATATCATCATTCAGGTTGACATGGTACGTTTTGGATCCGTCAGCATTCGTTTCAGAAGTCACCGTCGTATTTTTGCCGTCTGCTACTTTCGTGGTGGCACTGGCTGCCGCTTTTTTCAGCTGGCTGACATTGACGGCATCGGTATCCGCCTCGCCTGCCGCTACATTGGTGATCTTCTTGCCGCCTGCGTCGATTCCCGACTTGGTAACACTGGGGCCGTCCTTGATCTTAAGTCCGTCTTTGTCGACTGTCACCGCCGTATTTCCAGAACCGTCCTGAACGGTAAGCCCGTCGGTATCCATTCTCGTACGGCCTGTGGCGACACTATTCAGCAGGATATCATCCTTAAGCCCCACTCTGACTCTGCCGCCCTCGACTCTGGTGGAAATATTCTTACCGTCACCTACAACGTCCACAGTTTCGCCAAGCTTCTTCTTTACTTCATTCCCGTCTTCCGCTTTTATGCCGAAGCCCTTATTGATGATGTCCGAACCCTGACTTTTCAGCTGACTGACATTAACCGCGTCTGTGCCGTCCACACCATCGGCCACGTTGGTGATTTTGTTGCCACCGTTATCAAGGCCATTCTTGGTGAGGGATACGGTGTTTCCGGCTGCACCGTTGCTAATGGTTATTCCGTTATTGTTGATGAATGTATCGCCGGCAGTTATGCTTTCCAGGCCCTTCAGAGCTTTGGCAAGGCGGACTTTCAGATTGTTATTGCCATCGGATACGACGCCGAGGTTGTCTTCTGTCGTCAGCTTGCTTTCGTCTGTAATGCCTCCGACGACGTTCACCTGTTCGTTCAGTTTCTTCTTGATGACCGCCCCCGTATCACCGCCGTATTTCATGCCGTCATCCAGTGTGGCTACGTCATGCTTCTTTCCGTTTTCTTCAAGAACGAGACGGGTAACATTAGTGCCGTCAACAGCCGGCTTGGCATCTCCGCTTTTCATCGTAAGCCCATTAGCACCGTTGGCACCGTTCAAGCCGATGGAGCCGTCTTTACCGTTGATAGCGACAGCAGAGCCGTCTTTACCCTTGACTCCGATGGAACCGCTTTTACCGGCCGCACCCGTTTTACCGACAGTAAGCTCGTCATTCAGCTTCAAATTATAAGTAGCTTGACCATTATTGTCTGTTTTGGTAATAAGCAGGTTTCCATCAGTACGGTTTTCCTGCCCGTCTACTTTGACGACGGTATGTTTCCCTGCCAGTGTCTTTACGTCATGCAGCTGGCTGCCGTTGACGGCATCGGTGCTGTTTGCGCTGACGTCTCCGGCTGCTACGTTGATGATTTTGTTGCCGCCGTTGTCAAGGCCGTTCTTGGTGAGGGATACAGGATTTCCGGCCGCGCCGTTATTGATTGTAACGCCGCTATTGTTCATAACTGTATCGCCGGTTGTCACGCTTTCGAGGCCTTTCAGGGCTTTGGCAAGGCGGACTTTCAGTTTGTCATTGCCGTCGGATACCACGCCGATATTGTCATCGTCCGTCAGCTTGCTTTCGTCTCTAATGCCGCCGACTACATTCACCTGTTCGTTCAGTTTCTTCTTAATGACTGCCCCTGTATCACCGCCGTACTTCATGCCGTCATTTAGGGTAGCCACTTCTTCTTTGGTGCCGTCCGGTTTCTCGTATACGATACGGGTCGTGGTCGTTCCCGGCGCGCCGTCTACTCCGGGTTTGCCGTCACGGGTAACGGAGATGTTTGTCGTTACGCCGTCTTTTCCGTTGATGCCGATTTTTCCATCTTTGCCGTTTTCACCTGTAGCGACGATGGTTTCGACTTTCAGGTTTTTATTCATCTTCACGTCGATTGTCGTATTTCCGGCAGGGTCCTGCGTGATAAAGGTTTTAAGGTTTTCTCCGCTGTATTCTGTATCGGCCGCGGTACCTTCTCCTTTCACGGTTATCTTGGAGCCCAGTTTATTGGTTTTTGTGCCGCCTGCATTGGCATCGAACTGCAGGCCTTTGGCGATTACATCATCCAATTTGGATTTGGACGCGATGTCCTTTAATTTTACGGTTTCTTTCTGCCCTGCATGGTTTTTATCTTCTACGGTCAGATCAATATCGCCGTTGGTATCGACCGTATAAGCCCCGTCCACATTGGACGCATTTTTTACCAGTCGATAATCGGTGGCGTTAGCGCCTTGTTTCTTCACTTCATCGCTGACGATCTTTAACTGGTCTTCTGTGGCACCACGGCCGGATACGATGTTGGGATTTTGAATATTCCAAGTCTTATTATCTAAACCTGTTACATAATTACCGGTTTCATTAGCTCCGGCTGCATTAGCCACTGTTTGACCGCCCATCGTCACACCGCCGGCTTTCACCGTATCCGCAGCGGTTACCGTCTTCACGTTAATGTCCTGGTTAAGTTTTACGCCGATTTTCGTATCGTCACCGGTTTGAGTGATCTCCGTCGTAATGTTACTATCGCCGTTGACGGTGACTTTAGAGCCTAATTTGTTCGTTTTTTCACTATTATTATCCGCATTGAAACGAAGGCCTTTATTGATCACTTCATTTTTAGCATCATGTAATTGGCCGCCGTTAACTGCATCTTTAGAGCCTGCTGCCACCTGACCATCAGCAACATTGGTTACCTTTTGGTTATTCGCATTGATGCCGTTATTGGTTACATAGGTCTTTCCGCCTACGGTCAGCCCGTTATTATTGATCACCGTATTGCCCGTTGTGACGCTGTCCACTTTCACATCTTTGGCCAGTTTGATATTCAGCGCACCGTTTCCGGATACTACACCGATGTTTCCATCTGACAGTTTTGACGCATCGGCACCGCCTTTGATATCCAGCTGCTCACCCAGTTTTTTATTGATAACTGTTGCATCATCGCCTTTGAAGTTCAACCCTTTTCCAATTGTCGTATTGATGTTTGTAATATCATTGGCATTCTTTGTGATATTTGTCTTATTGGTCTTCACGCCGTCGCTGACTGTTTTCAGCTGGTCTTCCGTGGCGGCCTGCCCGGATACGGGCTGCGGGTTGTCAATATCCCAAGTCGTATTTGTAAGGCCGTTTACGGTTCCGGCATCCCCATTCACCGTGACGGGATGGGTCTGCCCTACGGTAACCACATTCCCCAGCCCGACAGTGAATTCCTTGCCGCCATCCCCGTTGGTTCCTTCCGTAACAGTTACATTAGCGTCTTTTGCTTTGATTGTCGTATGTTTCCCTGCCAGTGTCTTTACGTCATTTAACTGATTAACGTTAACCGCATCTGTCCCGGCTGTACCGTCAGCCACATTATTAATCTGCGCACCGCCGACGTTCACCGTATTTGTTGTATCACCGAGAGTGATTTTTGCACCCGTTGTAGTACCGCCGGGCGCGGTCTTCTGATTAGAAATCGATGTGATTCCTGTCAGATCGCCGGATACATTCACCGCATAGGTTTTGACCGTACCATTCGCTCCGGCTTCTGTACCGGGAGTAACGGTCGTATTTTTACCATTGACGACTTTTACCGCATCCGCCGCAATATCGTTAATAACAGTCTTGCCCGCATTGGTAATGTTATCCATGTTAGTATTCGCCTTATCACCCAGCTTGGTATCCATTGTAGGCTTATCGTAGTAATTATTGTTCAGATAGGTATTCACTGTATCACCGGTTACAGTCTTATTATCTCCGGCAGCAATCGTACCTCCACCGATATTATTAATTGCCGTTTTTGTAGCCGCATCCAATCCTACTGTATAAGCGATAACGCCATTAGCATCTTCTGTACCGCCTGTTACAGACACTTTGCCGCCAGCTTCAGCAGCCAATGTTGTCTTGGTCGCACTGACCACATAATCAACATGACCATCTGCGGCAGTCGTATTTGTAACAGTCGCCTGCTTGTCCCCGGTAACAGTAGCTTTCGCTCCGGCAGCCGCCTTCTTCACATCTCCGATATTGGCTGCATTGGAATCTGTCGTTCCGCCACTGGCCACATTCGTAATAGGCGCATTATTCGCATTGATGCCGTTATTCGTCACATAGGTATTTCCGCCTACGGTCAGTCCGTTGTTATTGATGACCGTATTGCCCGCTGTGACGCTGTCCACTTTCACGTCTTTGGCCAGTTTGATATTCAGCGTATCTGTCCCGTTGGATACCACGCCGATATTTCCATCCGTCAGCTTAGACGTATCTGTCACACCGCCGATGATATTCGTCTGTTCGCCTAATTTTCGGGTAAACTTATTAGCCGCGGCTGCCGCGTCTTTCACATCGCCTGCATAGGCCACGCCTTTATCTACTTCTGAGGTTACCGCATATAGCTGGCTGCCATTAATGGCATCGGTAGAAGTCGCGGAAATACGGCCGGCCGCCACATTGGTAATTGTCCGTTCTGCGCCTGCCTTGCCTACACTTACTGTGGAAGCCGGATTTACTCCTGCGAAATTATGTGTTACGCCATTGATTGTTGCGGAGGGCGTCGCCACAGCCGCTGCTGTTTCTGACCCATTGCCGATAGCCACGGCATTTTCATTGGCCACTTTTGTATTATTGCCAAGAGCAACGCCATTCTTCCCTGTCACGGATGCACTGCTCCCCAGGACCATAGCCCCGTCAGCAGAAGCTGTGGAATTATTCCCTACCACATAGGCATTATCCGTTGTGACGGTATTTTTATAACCGAAAGCACCTGCCGTACTTCCTTTGACCGTACCGGCAGTAACCTTTTTAATTTTATCGCTGTTGGCTTCTGTCGTTTCCGTAATGGTTGCGGAACCAATCGTATTGCCACCACCGATAGCATAGGAATTATTCCCATAGACTTTGTTATCCGTACCGATAGCTGAAGAAGCTGCACCAGACGTGGTGCCGTCCGTCATATCAAAGCCGACCATATTCGTATCGCCCAGAGATGTGGACTTATCTCCATAAGCACCCGCCTGGCTGCCGATGGCAAGAGAATTCTTTCCCCAGCTCCGTGCTATGACACCGATGCTGGTGCTTGCAGCCCCTTTTGACATCGAATTGACACCAATCGCCGTGGAACCGATACCGAAGGACTGGGTCATCGCGCCCATGGCTATGCTGGCTGCCCCAATAGATGCGGTGTTCGACCGATACTGGCTGGTGCCGAGGGTGGCGTTCCCCAGTGTCGTCCCGGGATATAACGCTGCCGTTTCCCGCTCAAATTTATTCTGCGCCCCGGCAGCCCAAAAACCGGGAACTGCCGCTTGCAGATCGGATTTTACCAGGTCAACATCATTGCCCCCAATGGCAATGGAGGAATGTCCAATAGATTTCACATCTCCACCGATAGCCATGGCCTGCGTACCGTAAACTTTTGCCATACTGCCGATGGCTATCGACTGTGAATAGCTAGGGGTCGCTGCCGGGTCGGTAGTTCCCTTTCTGATGATGTTTGCTTCCGCCCCGGAACCAAGAACTACATCGCCCCGGGAGCCGTAAGAATGAGCTTCCGATCCCATGACGACGGCGCCGGAGCCATCCTCACCATGGTACTTGGATACCGTACTCGTCGCCTTGCGGCCGATGACGATATCCCCGTTTTCCGTCGCTGTTGCATTATTCCCGATGGCGATGGTGCTCGCAGTAAACTGATCACTGGCCCGCTTCTGACCTAAAGCCTGGGCTCCCCGTCCTATGGCAACACTGTTTTCAGCAGTCGCTCCTGACTTTGCCTGCAACCCTGCCACAAAAGAATTCACCCCATCAGCCTCTGTCAAGGTTCCGACAGCGGTAGCATGGCCTGCGGTCGCCTTAGCACTGTCACCTACCGCCACGCTGTCACCGCCGGTAGCGGAAGCACCCGGACCATACTGTGTGTTCGCTTCCGCCACCCCCGGCATCAGGCATCCTGTAAGAGCAAGGGCGCACAGAAACGCGCGGATGGGCAGGCTCTCCTTTTCAGAAGCTGCTCCTCCATTTTTCCCGCAGCGGCCGGCAACTTCCGAAACCACCACATAGCAGTGTTTCACCCGGCTCCAAATGACTTTGTAAATCTGATTCATAATTTTCCTCCCATCAAACTAAAAAACACGCACTTTCTATAAGGAATTGAATGATGTATACATCTCTTCCTTTATCATATTATACATTTGTAATATTATCTTATAAAGTTATTCATTATAGTTTAATTTAGTTTACCAAATGCACCTTATGCACCTTTATTAAAGTATTTCACCGGAGATTTTCCATATTTCCGGCCCCTTTTGCTGTCCGCTTGATCCATTCCTCTTCCTTTGCATATATTCGCCCGGGATATTCGGCACAGAAAAACTTTCGGGGAAACATTTTTGCTCCTTATCTCAGCAGTATTGCCGTTCATAAGCATGACAAAGCCGGTTTTACGTTAAAAGATGGAGCCTTCAATCTCCCACGATGAACAAAAATAAAAGGCTTTCTCCTGAAAGCATATGCTATCAAAGAAAGTCTTTTATCTTATTCCTAATTTAGAAAGACATCTTATCCAATTAGGATGCAACGCTGTTCATGAACTGAACTGTCAGCACTGACGGGTTGGAAACAATTCCCAGAACGGTTACCCGTTGCCCCATAGGAACAACTGCACCATTGAGATTCACAAGAATTATATTCCCTTGGGCCGTACGAAAATTCATCAGCCCGCCGCCTGCACTGGATAAAACGCTGCCCACCGTGTAGACCTTTGTCCCTACAGGAAGTCCGGACAGATCCCATGCCACCTGATAAGCATCCAGATCCTCTATTTTCAGATCTCCCGGATTTACCTGATACCAGCTGGCGAGATCGCTTTTCACCGGTCCCATGAAATACCCTGCATCACGAGATGTCCGTGATACCATTGATATCTGCGACGGATATAAATTTTTTACATCCTTTCTGTAGCTGACTGTCCGCTGATTGGGAACCCGATCCTGATAAGATACATTTCGGATAACAAGTATGGGCTGCTTGGCTTGGTTGTAAGCCACATACCCTGTCGCCCGAAAAGGCGTATAACTCATTATCTTTCCTGCATGTTCCATCATAGCAGGAATTTCCTGTCCATCAGGGGTAACAAAACGATATACATTGTCTGTATAAAACCCTTCAAACTGGCCGGTGACAGTAATCTCATCTGCTGCTGTTGCCACACCGGGCATCAATAGCATCAATACCATTCCTATCACAGCAATCCATGATTTTTTCATCTGGAAGCGCCTCCTGATCTGATTAACCGCGGCCTTTAATGACGCGTACACGCTGAATATCAGGTGTGCCATCCTTATGTTTGGTGATGGTATCTACCCTAATACGTTCCAGTTCCGGTTCGAATTCTTTCAGTGCTCTGGCCATCCGGTCATCGGCAGCCGCACCATTCTGCATAGCCCTGTAAATCAAGGCGGCCATTTCATACCTGGTCATCATGCGGTCTCCGCCAAACTGTCCGTCCGGATAGCCCACGATGACACCGTTTCCTGCCAGCGTCGCCACATAATCATAAGCCCAATGGTTTGCAGGCACATCGGGGAAGAGCTGCATCTTATCCATATCCAGAGAATCCAGCGGTCTTCCTTCGGAAACCTTCATCAGCGCTCCCTTCATATTCTCCAGTTCAGCGCGAAGATCTTTGATTTCCTTTGCCATAGCCACACGGCTGGTAGATACATGGTTCCCTCTGCCAATCTTGAGGCTGACACCCGCATTAATCATATTCTGACCGCCGCCCATAGATCCGCCGACAGAAATCATTGTGTCTTCATTCGGGCGATAGTAGGCTCCTACAGCTACAGCATTAGCACCCTTATAGTTACCATAACCTGCCGCAAAATCCCACTTGCTGTCCGGATCGAAATCAAGCGGATGGAGAGCTGCCAAAGCAGCAGCACCGGCACCGACACGATTGATTCGATTATCCATATTATTAATAGCGCCGCCAATCTTGTTGAGGGCCTCATTCGTCTGATACAGCTGACCGCCGTTAACGGCATCCGTTGAATTCTTACTGATTTCTCCCGGTGCCACATTAATGATCTTCTTACCGCCTGCATTCAAACCGTCTTTAGATACGTAGGTCGTTCCTCCTACAGTAAGCCCTTTATCATTGATAACGGTTTTCCCTGTTGTCACAGAATTCAGGTTCAGGTCATCAGCAGTAGCCACTTTATAGTCCACGCCGCCATCTGCATTGGTTCCCTTTGTTACAGTGATATTTTTGCCTGCGCTCACAGAAGACTGCTTTGCCGCCTTCGTAATTTGCCCAGCTACGGCCTTGAGCTGGTCTTCTGTTGCCGCCTGCCCGCTGGTGAAATGATTCGGATCCCAAGTCAGGTTTGTCAGCCCATTCACTGTGCCCTTAGAGCCATCTACAGTAACCTTTCCGGCTTTGATCGTACCTTCTGTTCCCTTAATGTTGATCTGCTTGGAAGGATCGGTTCCCAGCGTAATATCATCATTCAGGTTGACATGGTACGTTTTGGATCCGTTGGCATTCGTTTCAGAAGTCACCGTCGTATTTTTGCCGTCCGCTACTTTTGTGGTGGCACCGGCTACCCC
>ENA-ORNO01000516-ORNO01000516.1-human-gut-metagenome-genome-assembly--contig:-NODE-516-length-25076-cov-3.794932_pt1 | contig 25076 bp, 20 predicted proteins | sample MGYA00242117_ERZ509026 | MGnify/ENA primary metagenome ERZ509026 (study PRJEB26280, sample SAMEA2338710) | human gut metagenome | biome: human gut; feature: human-associated habitat; material: faeces... | reverse complement strand
GGTAGTATTCGGTCAGTTCCCCTCCCGAGCCGCGCCCGGCAGACGAGTCATGACGGTAAAGAATGCGCCCTTCGATGTCTGCCGGAAAGAAATAGGCAAACGAGATAAGCGCGAACATCAGCACTGCCAGCAAGTCGGGCAGGCACATTTTCAATGTCTTCATTGATTTATTATGTTTTTGTTCATATATACAAAAGCACGGCTGAGACCCGTCCGGAACACATGCACAGACTACAGCGCGGCATTGCGCCGACACAGGCTTCAGGTAAAGCCGACGCAGGACGTTGAGACGGACCTCGCTAATCAGATGCAAACTTACTGAAAAAATCCGAAATATCGTGTACGACAGCGACATAAATGCAGGCGCGGAAACATTTTTACACAAAGCCGCAAGTGTGTTGCGGATTCTCCGTACGCATCTTTCTCCCCGTCCGTCAGGCGCGCCGTGCAGGGGAAGAGCATGGGCGGAGGACGGAGACACGGCTCTCTCGGATTAACACTTTTAAGTTAACAATTTGGCAACCCGGAACATACAGCCATGCGGCATTACAGACAACGGCAAGCCGGAAACACTGCATGAAACGGCGGTTCGGACTCATCCGGAACGGAAAACTGACGCCATCAGACTGCCGGAAAGTGCTTTTCGCGACACGGAAAAGCCCGTTCCGCCCCCTCAAACAGCACCTTCCACAATGCGGAAAAGGCTTTCCTGTAATGCAAGAAAGGCTCTTCCGCACCACCGGAAGGATGGTCCGGACACCCACGATGCGCATAACACACTGTCATACAAGACATTACGAAAACACGTGATTTTTCCTTTTTTCAGACACAACACTCTCTTCTTCCACGGGAAACGCACTCCTGCGCGACTTGTTTTTAACATTCTCCCATTTATGTGTAAAATAAGTCATGCATGGGACATACGCATATGGCGTAAGGAAGAGCCACACCGGACATGACGGATAAGGCGCATGGCGACGACTGTATATACCCTCGTAAATATCAGACCGGCTGTAAAGCGCAACCGGCAATCCTACTGCCCAAACCTGTTTCTTAATCGGGAGCGTGCTCTTCATCACCGTTCCGCAACGCAACCGCAACCTTGCAGACCGCTTCTTATGTGTGCAGACCGACACGACTCCGGCAAAACCGGAAACCAATATGTCTGTCAGCAGAACACAATAAAGACTGAGCCGGAAGAGCGGTTCGGGTTAAAAAAAGCGAGGCAGGCTTCGCCGGACAAAAAGATTGTGGTAAATTTGCAGCCGGAAACAGATTCTGTCATCAACAATGAAAATAGGAATAGTAATAGCGATGGACAAGGAGTTCATCCGCATAAAGTCGCTCCTGCACGACGTGAGAGAGACGTCGGAGCACGGCTTCACGTTTGTCACGGGCACGAGCGGCGCAAACACGGTGGTGATGATGCAGTGCGGCATAGGCAAGGTGAACGCCGCCATGGGCGCGGCAGAGCTGATAAGCCTGTTCGGACCTGACGCGGTGATATCCACAGGCGTTGCCGGAGGAGCGTCAGTACAGCTCGAGCGCATGGATGTGGTGGTGTCGTCGCAGACGTGCTATCACGATGTATACTGCGGCAGCGAGCAAGCCTACGGTCAGATACCGGGCTTGCCGGCACGCTTCGACGCCGACAGCGTACTGCTGCGCAAGGCGTGCGACATTGACTGCGGCACGAAGATAACGCCCGGACTCATCGTCACGGGCGACTGGTTTGTGGACTCCCGCGAGAAGATGGCAGCCATTCTGGAGCGTTTTCCGGAGGCTATGGCAGTAGACATGGAGTCGGCAGCGATAGCGCAAGTGTGTCACCGGCGCGGCGTGAGGTTCATCAGCTTCCGCATAATAAGCGACATCCCGCTCAAGGATGACAAGGGACAGCAGTATTACGATTTCTGGGAAAGGATGGCGGAAGACTCGTTCGGCGTGACAAAGGCATTCATGGAATCAATCTGAAAACAAAATATGAGGAATATGGAAAAGATACCGAGTTTCACAATAGACCACAACCGGCTGCTGCGCGGCATATATGTGTCGAGAAAAGACAAGGTGGGCGGCGACACGGTCACCACTTTCGACATAAGGATGAAAGAGCCTAACCGCGAACCGGCATTGCATCCCGGCGCGCTGCACACGATAGAACATCTGGCTGCCACCTACCTGCGCAACGACAGCGAATGGAAAGACAGCATAGTGTACTGGGGTCCGATGGGATGTCTCACGGGCAACTACCTGCTGATGAAGGGCGACCTGCAGCCTGCCGACATCGTGGAGCTGATGAAGCGCACGTTCGCTTTCGTGGCTGCGTTTGAGGGCGATGTGCCCGGAGCCGCGCCTCAGGACTGCGGCAACTGGCTGCTCCACGACCTGCCTATGGCACGATGGGAGGCACGCAAATATCTGGAGGAGGTGCTTGAGAACATCAGTGAGGAGAACATGAGCTATCCGGAGCGCGGATGAAAGAAGGAGGAACGCGGTCATGACACACCGGCGTCAATGACACGTCAAGAAAAAAAACGATATGCTGATAAATGAAAAAGGAGATGCCGGGCATCTCCTTTTCTGTTATGATATCAAAGGTTGAAACGGTAGCCTATGGTTACTGTTATCACCTGGTTCTTTGATTTTATCACTCCGGGCTTGTAGACATTGGTCAGTCCCAAGTTGTAACGCGCGTCGAGAATGACGTTCATATACTCGTAGGACGCTCCCACCGGTATCGAGAAATCGAACGTGTTGCCATGGTAATCGAACTTTATCTTATCGACATCGCCATACTCTTTGGAGCCGTCTTCATTGACAACAAACGATGTCTCCTCATATTTGGTCTTGCCGCTGAGGAAGAAGCCGGGCTGCAGTCCTGCCTTAAGCGCGAAGCCGCGGGCTACATACACGTTGAACATGAGAGGCACGTTGAGATAATGAAGGTCGGTGGACCAGTCGCGATATCCAAAATACGTTCCATCCTCCGAGCCAGCCGTCTGATAGTCAGGATAGCTGTTTCCCTGAATGGAATACATCAGACCGAGCGACACAGAAACCTGTGGTGTAGCCTGATAGTCGACATCAAATCCTGCGAGCAGTCCTGCCTTGCTGCGCGATTTCAGTTCCTCATCCTCAAAGGAACCTCCTCCCGCAACGTAAACACTGTTGTTGGTAAGATTGGCAATGCTCACTCCGAGTCGCGGAATGAGGGAGAACCGACCCACCTCGTTCTGCGCGTAAGCGACGGACACCGCTGCGACAAATGCCACAAATAGAATAATCCTCTTTTTCATATCTAAAGTTTTGTTTTGGTTTCTTACCGTCAGCCGTCTTTCACATACGCCTGCCATGCCTCCCGCCTTGCGCCTGCGCGCGGACAGCAGCGCATATAAAAGAAAAGCGGGGAGTGCCAATGAGCTTGTCACTACCCCACTCTTTTTACATAAACGCAAGTGTCGCGTTTTTATTGTATGCCTCCGGCAGGTTCTATACGGAACGTGTAAGAATAGTCGGTGCCGCTCTTTATCTCATACTCGGGCAACGGCTGGGGACCGCAGCTCGCGTTTCCGATGCCCCGCTGTATGCAGTCGAGGTTGAGCACAACCTCAGCACGGCGAACCAAATCGATGTCGTGGCCGTACTTGATGCGCCACAGGTCGGGGTCGGTATAGTGGAGGGCGGAGAAGTCGAACGTGCCGTCGGCAGTGATTCTGACACCCTTTCCGCTGTCGTCGGTGAGCGAGAGCCAGCGCGTGTCGGTGCGTCCGCCCATCGACTGGGCACGTACGTAGTATTCGCGCATGTCGCTTACGGTAGACTTATACAGTCCTACGAAAGAGGCGGCGTTGCGGTCGCGGTAGTTCTCTATCGGTCCTCTGCCATACCACTCCACGTTCTCGAGCGACGGACTGAACATTGTCTGCAATGCAAGACGCGGCAGACGGAAGTCCTCCGAGGCGTGGAAGTCGGCATTGACATCGACGGCTCCGCCTGCATGGACGGTATATATCACGGTGTGGGGAACGACAGTATTGCCCACGTGCGCCTCAAGAACGGTGGTCACCTCTACCGAACGCTTGTCGGCGGACAGTGCATACTGGAAGCTCTTCAGGTTGATGACAGTGTTCTGCCAGTCGCGCGGGTCGTTGTTGATGGAGCGATACCAGTTGAAACGGGGACCTTGCATCATGTGCAGCATCTCGCGTCCGCTGTAGCGCAACGATGTCATCTGACCGTTGTTCTGGTCGAACGACACTGCCACACGGTCGTTCACGATGCGTATAAAACCGTTCTGCTCCACGTTAACCTTCAGGTTGTGCGCGTCCTTATTGTCGTTGACGGCTTTCAGGCTGTTGTCCTTAGTGTTGAGGGCGAACTGGTCTGAAGCTATCACATAGCCTGCGTCTGCCCACAGCTCCGGCTTTCTCAGCCTTATCTCCACATTGAGGAAATATTCTGAAGAGGCGTCTGCGGTGTATTCGGAAACAGGTATGCTTATCTCGGCTTTCTGCCACGGAGCAGCCGAAGGCAGCGGCTGGTTTCCTGTCTTCACGCTTACACCGTTCTTATATATGGTATAGAAGAGGTCGAACTCGTCGAGATTGTATGATGTGTAGCGGTTCTCGAGGCTCAGTTTGCCTGTCTCCGGACTGAAGAACATCTTGATATACTGATATACCTTCTTCACTTCAAGCAGTTTAGGGGTGATTCGTCTGTCGCCTGTGGTGAGTCCGTTGCAGCAGAAGTCGTTGTCGTTGGGCACGTCACCGAAGCTTCCTCCGAAGTAGAGATGGTCTTCAGGCTCGCCCGGTTTGTTTATCGACTGGTCTACGAAGTCCCATATACATCCGCCTATCATGCGTTCGGAATGGTTCTCTATGTAGTCCCAGTACTCGCGAAGGTTACCCACGGCGTTGCCCATGGCGTGCGCATACTCGCAGAGGAAGAACGGTTTCTGCGCTCCGTTGCGGTCGGTCTGCTTCATGCTTTCCACCGACGGATACATGCGCGAGTCCATATCGGCAATCTCGTTCTGTCCTTCGTAGTGTATCAGACGGCTGTCGCGGGCTCTCACGGCATCATATTCAGCCTTGATGTTGATGCCTCCGCCCGACTCGTTACCTAGCGACCAGAATATCACAGAAGGATGGTTCTTGTCGCGCTCGACCATCCGCACGGCTCTGTCGACATAAGCGCCGGTCCATTCGGGATTGTCTGTTATGGAGTGGTTGCCATGGCATTCCTGGTCAGCCTCGTCCATAACGTAGAGTCCGTAGTAGTCATACAGGGCGTACATCTTGGGATCGTTGGGATAATGGCTGGTACGGATGATGTTCATGTTGTGGCGTTTGAAGAGCAGAATGTCGCCTATCATCGTCTCGACAGGAACAGCTTTGCCGTACTTGGGATGTATGTCATGACGGTTGGCTCCCTTGAAATAGGTGAGCACTCCGTTGATGTAAATCTTGTTGTTGCGCAGTTCTATCTTGCGGAAGCCGTACTGCTGTGCGGTGGCTTCGGTGACATTGCCGGCAGCGTCGAGCACTTCCACGTTGAGAGTATAAAGATACGGTTTCTCGGCACTCCACAGGTTGGGAGACGAAAGGTTTATCTTCGCGTTCTTTACTATTTCCTTTCCGGACGCCACAGCTGCGGCGTCAACCGTTGCGGAACCTACCTTGCGTCCGTCGGTATCGAGAAGAGTGAAACGCAAAGCGGCATTTGAGGATGACTTTCCGTCGTTCTCTATGTTGGCACGGATGTTGAGCGTGGCTGCGGAGAAGTCGGAGTTGAGGTCTGAAGTGAGGTAAAGATCACGCAGATGCACTTTCGGCATGGCTACGAGATAGACGTCACGGTGTATTCCGCTGAGGCGGAACATGTCCTGATCTTCAATATAGCTGCCGTCAGACCAGCGGTATACTTCCACCGAGACGTTGTTCTTGCCCTTGCGGACATATTTTGTTATGTCGAACTGAGCGTCGTTGTTGGCTCCCTGACTGTAGCCCACCTTCTTGCCGTTCACCCACAGATACATGGCACTGTACACACCGTCGAAATGAATGTATACCTGTTTGTCGCTCCAGTCGGCTGGCAATGTGAACTCACGACGGTATGACCCGACAGCGTTGGGTTCGTTGTTGATGGTGTAGCCGGGCTGCGGCTGGATGAACGGAGGGTTGTTGAGGAACGGATAGGTTATGTTGGTGTAGATGGGAGTGCCGTATCCTTTCATCTCCCATGAGGACGGAACGTCTATATTGTCCCACCCTGACACGTCGTAATTGTTCTTGAAGAAAGACACGGGACGGTCTTCCGGCTGTTTTGACCAACGGAACTTCCACTGTCCGTTGAGAAGCATATAGCGGCTTGAACGGGTGCGCAGCCATGGCTTGCGGTAAGCCGGGTCGTTCTGCATTTCGCTTACATTGGCGAAAGGAATGTATGTGGCATGTCCCGGTTCCTTGTTTATGCCGAACACACGCGGATTCTCCCAGTCGTTCTTGCTCGATGTCTTGGGCGTTATCATTGTCACCTTGACATTCGACTTGACAAGAGTCCACTGCTGGGTGGCTTTTGTATCGTCGGCTGCAACCTGCCATACAGGCTCACCGAACTGGGCTGCGTCGCGCATGCCGAGGTTCATTCCGCTCGCCTTGCATGTGAAAGTGAACTTGCCGTTGGCAAGACGTTTGGCAACCCACTGCTGGTTTGCGTTGCCGTAATCGGTCGTCCACTGCAGCGCGGGCTGCATCTTGTTGCCATTGCCATTGTCGAGAGAGCGCAACGAACTGGCGTTTACGATGTTGTAGACATTATGCGACACCTTGACAAGTTTCCACGCCTGGCTCTCCTTGCCTTTCACTCGTCTGGCGATAAAGACGCGGGCTCCGTTGCCGAAACTGCCCTGGTTGTCGAGCACAAGACCGTCGGCTATGTGGAGCTCATACACGGCATCCGTGTCTATGTTCTGCGAATGCCCCGTCAAAGACAGCATGAACATAAACAAAAAGGTTAAAAAACTTCTGATTTTCATGTTTGTTTGTTGTGATTGTTTATTTAATATGACAAATATGATGCAAGGTTAGTGCAACATCAAGGCGGGAAAACAGGGTCTTACCGGACTTGATATTGCCGGACCGAAGCTTATGTTTGGCAAAGATAACTGTATTTTCCGACAATACAAACATGTATTGGACAAATTATGGTAAACTGTTGTCACATTTGCATATAAAAGCAGTTTACAGCACACATATATCAAAAATCTTATACAATATGAATACAATTACCACTTCCAACGCAGTTTCAATGACAATCATATTCATTAAACGGCATGACAAAAACATTCTCCGGATTTGAATGAAAGTGATTTACGGATACGAGACAAAGGCATCGTATCTTAAAGGAATGTACACATTCAAGAGACTATATGAAACAGACGGACCGGGAAAAAAGAAGGCGGCGGACATCATAAAGACATCCGCCGCCTGTATGTTATCGCATTAATCCTTGTTGGCACGCTTGCGTTCGTTGTGGTCGAGAATAGTCTTGCGGATACGGATGCTCTTGGGTGTCACCTCGACAAGTTCGTCACTCTTGATGTATTCAAGACATTCCTCAAGACTCATAAGCACCTTCGGTATGACGCGCGCCTTTTCATCAGAACCGCTCGCACGCACATTCGTGAGCTGCTTTGCCTTCGTCACGTTGATGACAAGGTCGTTGTCATGCACGTGCTCGCCCACCACCTGACCGGCATAGACCTCTTCTCCCGGGTCAATGAAGAACTTTCCGCGGTCCTGCAGTTTGTCTATACTGTATGCATATGCCGTTCCTGTCTCCATAGCTATCATCGAACCGTTGACCCGGCGCACGATATCTCCCTTGTAAGGCTGGTATTCCTTGAAGCGGTGAGACATGATCGCCTCGCCCTGACTTGCCGTAAGTACGTTCGTACGGAGACCGATGATACCACGCGAAGGGATGTCGAACTCAATGTTGACACGGTCGCCCTGACTTTCCATTGCGACGACCTCACCCTTCCGACGGCTCACCATGTCGATCATCTTACTTGAGAATTCGTCCGGAACATTTATCGTTAGCTCTTCTATAGGCTCACATTTCACACCGTCGATTTCCTTATATATTACCTGCGGCTGTCCTACCTGAAGCTCGTAACCCTCACGTCGCATGGTCTCGATGAGCACAGAAAGATGTAGCACTCCGCGTCCGCTGACAATCCACTTGTCCGTTGTGTCCTCAAAAGGCTTCACTCTCAGGGCGAGGTTTTTCTCAAGTTCCTTCTGCAAACGGTCGTTCACGTGGCGGCTTGTTACAAATTTGCCCTCACGACCGAAGAAAGGTGAGTCGTTGATGGTGAACAGCATGCTCATCGTGGGCTCGTCTATGGCAATGGGAGGAAGCGGTTCCGGATTCTCCAAATCGCAAATCGTGTCTCCTATTTCGAAGTTTTCGAGACCGATGACGGCACAGATGTCGCCGCTCTCAACATGGTCGGTCTTCTTGTGTCCCATACCTTCGAAAGTATGAAGCTCCTTTATCTTCGTACGCTCCTGCGTCCCGTCACGATGGCATATCGTAACGTTCATGCCGTCAAAGAGTGTTCCCCGATGCACACGACCCACAGCGATGCGTCCTGTGTAGTTGCTGTAATCGAGCGAGGTTATGAGCATCTGTGGCGTACCCTCGATTTGCTTGGGAGCCGGAATAACCTCAACTATCTTGTCAAGCAGATAATCTATATTGTCAGTAGGATGTTTGTAATCCGCCGACATCCATCCGTTTTTGGCTGAGCCGTAAACAATCGGGAAGTCGAGTTGGTACTCGCTGGCGTTCAAAGCGAACATAAGATCGAACACCATCTCATATACCGCCTCCGGACGACAGTTCTGTTTGTCTACCTTATTCACCACAACTATAGGCTTCAAACCTATCTGCAACGCCTTTTGAAGAACGAAACGAGTCTGTGGCATCGGACCTTCGAACGCATCGACAAGCAGGATGCATCCGTCAGCCATATTGAGGACACGCTCCACCTCGCCTCCGAAGTCGGAGTGTCCCGGAGTGTCTATAATGTTGATTTTAACTCCTTTCCAGTTTATGGAAACGTTTTTGGAAAGGATAGTTATACCGCGTTCGCGTTCCAAATCATTCGAGTCGAGTATCTGTCCGCTGTTATCCTGACCCTCACGGAATAGTTTTCCCGCCAGCATCATCTTATCTACAAGCGTTGTCTTGCCGTGATCCACATGGGCAATAATTGCTATGTTCCTGATATCTTGCATAATTTACCTTAAAAAATCGGGTGCAAAGGTAATGATTTTAATCCATACTTCGCATACCATACATATATAAATTTAAGGCGGAAAACGTTTTATCGGACAACAGGAACAGGATTGCGGCGGTGCGGTGGAACGTCCGTCGCCACACGGAAAAGCCCATCCGGACATGGCGAAAGCATGTGATTGCGTGCAAAAAAAAGTTAAACAACAGATTAATATGCACCATATGTACACGTTACCGGACAAAAAGCAGTAACTTTGCACCCGCATTTAGCAAAATCATTAATTAACATTAACAAAAAGTTCTATGTACTTAGACAAAGCAAAAAAAGAAGAGATCTTTGGACAGTACGGAAAGTCTAACACTGATACTGGTTCAGCTGAGAGCCAGATAGCATTGTTCTCATACCGTATTTCCCATTTGACGGAGCATCTTAAGATGAACCGTAAAGATTATACTACAGCACGTTCGCTGACAAAACTTGTCGGCAAGCGTCGTGCGCTTCTGAACTATCTGTACGACCGCGATGTGAACCGCTACCGTGCGATAGTAAAGGCTCTCGGTTTGCGTAAGTAATAAGAGAGCGACAAAAATTTTCTTTTCCAAAAACAGTAACGCCCGGAAGAAGCATCAAGTTTCTTCCGGGTGTTCTCTTTTAATGCGTGACATGAAAGGCACCAAACCCAAATCGGGAAGCGGCAAAAAGACATCATAGGGCATGACACGGCACATATCATTTGACGACAGATACACCGTCGGCGTTCACGCAAGAAACATACGGTGACAGTGCATACACATCCGCTCATGCCGTAAAACGGATGAGAGTCACCCGTTACCGTCCATTATCTCCATCAGAGGGCGCATCACGAAATCACGCTCACGCATATGCGGATGGGGAACGGTGAGCTCAGGCGTACTGACGCTTATGTCATCGTAAAGCAGGATGTCTATATCGATGAGCCTGTCGGCGTATACTCCTCCTGCCGATTTGGCTTTTCTGCCCAGCCTGCGCTCAATGTCCTGTGTGGCGACAAGCAGCTGATGCGGCGAAAGATTCGTCTCCAAAGCCACACACATATTCAAGAACTTGTTTTCAGACTCAAAGCCCCATGGCTCGGTCTCAATTATTGAAGAGCGTCTCACCACCCTGCCCACAGTCTCGCCAAGCAGTTCCAGAGCCGCGGCAATGCACGCATGCCTGTCTCCGATGTTTGCTCCGAGAGAAAGATAAACCTTATGCGTCATAATAAAACAATCCGTTCTGAAACATAAACGGGAGCGGGACTTGACGCCCGTTCCCGTTTTTATCCATATGAATGCCTGTCGGAAGGCGGTTCAGTCATTTACAATGAGAAGCGCGTCACCGTAGCATCCGAACATGTATCCGTGCTTCACGGCGAGGCGGTATGCCTCCATCACGATGTCGTATCCGCCGAAAGCAGCTGTCTGCATCAGCAGTGTGGAATACGGATGATAGAAGTTGGCTATCATAGAATCGGCAAGTCCGAAGTCGTAAGGAGGGAAAATGAACTTGTTTGTCCACCCGTCGTACTCCTTGAGGAGTCCGTCCGTGCCGACGGCAGTCTCCGTAGCCTTGACCACGCTCGTGCCAACAGCGCACACATGCCGTCCCTCCGTCTTGGTCTTATTCACAATCCGGCACGCATCGGCGCCAACGAACATCTGCTCAGAATCCATCTTATGTTTTGTGAGATCCTCTACCTCAATGTCGTGGAAGTTGCCGAGTCCACAGTGCAATGTTATGTATGCGAAGTTGATGCCCTTAATCTCCATGCGCTTCATCAGCTCGCGCGTGAAGTGAAGTCCTGTCGCCGGAACCGTGACAGCACCCTCGTTCTTGGCGAATACGCACTGGAAGTCGCGGAAGTCATCCTCCGTTCCGTGGTGATTCTCGCGACGGTCGATGATGTATCTGGGCAGCGAAGCCTCGCCGAGAGCGTAAAGCTCGCGCTTGAACTCGTCGTGGGGACAGTCGTAGAGAAACCGCAGCGTACGTCCGCGGCTTGTTGTATTGTCGATAACCTCAGCCACCATAGTACCGCTGTCGTCGAAGAACAGCTTGTTGCCGATGCGTATCTTGCGCGCCGGCTCCACCAGAACGTCCCACAGCCTCATCTCCTCGTTGAGCTCGCGCAGCAGGAACACCTCTATCTTGGCGTCTGTCTTCTCCTTCGTACCGTACAGGCGCGCAGGGAAAACCTTTGTATCATTGAAGATGAAAGTGTCGTGCTCGTCGAAATAGTCGAGCACGTTGCGGAAGTCGAGATACTCCCCTTCTATCGGCTTTCCGTCCGCATCCTTCCTGAACATGTCGATGGTCTGCGACTTGCGATGGATAACCATCAGCCTGCATTCGTCACTTCGTGTCACACGGAACGTCTCTGTCTTTCCTTCAGAGTTTGTAAACTCGCGCACGGCACTGTGAGGATAAAGTGCGATTTGTTCTTCCGGTAATTTGAATTTAAACTGTGATAACTTCATTATTGTTATTATTCGATATTTTCTATTTCCTGATTTTCGAGCCACTCCTCCACCTCGTCGAGGTCCAGACAACGGTCTATTGTAAACTCACCCACACGTGTACGGCACAGCGTGGTGAGATAGGCGCCGCTGTCGAGAGCGCGTCCTATGTCGCGTGCGAGCGCACGTATGTACGTGCCTTTCCCGCAATTGACACGTATGCCCATCCTCATGGTCTCCTCATCAAAGTCAGTCAGCTCAATGGAATCAATATGTATGTTTTTCGGAGTAAGCTCCACGTCCTTGCCCTTCCGCTTCAGCTCGTATGCCCTGTTGCCGTTTATCTTGCACGCGCTGTACGACGGAGGCACCTGCTCTATGTCACCGACAAACCGCGCAAGCACGTTCTCTATGCTCTCGCGCGTGATGTGCGATGTCGGGAACGTGGCGTCGACGGGATGCTCCATGTCGTAGCTCGGCGTCGTGGCACCCAGCTGCAGCGTGGCAGTGTATTCCTTTGAATGAGCCTGAAGCTCCTCTATGCGTTTTGTCGCCCTGCCGGTGCACAGTATCAGTACGCCTGTGGCGAGCGGATCGAGAGTCCCAGCCTGTCCGGGCTTTACCCTTTTCACTCCCATACGGCGTGAAATAAGATAGCGCACCCTTGCCAGTGCGCCGAAGCTCGACATGCCGTAAGGCTTGTTCACAGCTATGATTTCTCCTTTCTGAAAATTCATGCAGGCAGACTAATCAACCATTTTCAACTCTATGCCGCACAAGGCGCAGGCTATGATTATGATTCCCACAATGATGCGATACCATCCGAATGCGGCAAAGCCGTACTTGGTGACATAATTTATGAAAAACTTTATGGCGAGTATAGCAACCACAAACGCCACCGCCGAACCGAGCAGGAGTGTCTCCAGATTGTTGCCCTGGGTGAGGAGCGAACCGCCTCCGTGGCTTATCAGCTTGTAGGTCTCCAGACATGTGGCGCCGAACATTGTGGGCACCGCAAGGAAGAACGAGAACTCGGCGGCAGCCTTACGTGTGAGCCGCTGCGACATTCCGCCCACGATGGTAGCCATTGAACGCGACACACCGGGTATCATGGAGATGCACTGTATGAGTCCTACGGTGAAGGCACGCCTGTATGTCAGCCGTGTGTCCTCGCTGCCTTTGTTGAATATACGGTCGCAGAACAGCATGAACACTCCGCCGATGATGAGCATCACGGCGACGAGTGTGACGTTCCCGAGGTTTGACTCTATGAAATCGTTGAACGCCAGTCCGAGCACTACGGCAGGCAGGACGCCCACCACCAGACGCGCATAGAAGTCGTACATCGCCCTCCAGTAGGAGACGCCCGAGCGTTCGGCGGTAGGATAAAAGAACTTTTTCCAATAGAGGCATATCACAGACAGGATGGCTCCAAACTGTATTATGACCGTGAAAGCCTTGACAAACGGAGTGCTCTCCACCCCGAGCAGGCTCTGCGCTATTATCATGTGACCTGTTGACGACACGGGCAGAAACTCCGTCAGTCCCTCTACTATGGCTATGATGATTGTCTCTAACGTATTCATTCGGGCAGGTTTGCGTTATCGTCCTTGGGTTTGCGTATGATGCCGTAGATTATAGAGACAAATCCGATGAAGCATACAGCGGGAGCCACCTTTATGCGGCGCGCGCTGAAGAGGTCGTAGGAAAAGACGCTTTCGTCCGATCCGGCACCGCTCATCAGGATGAATCCGATGATGACTATCACCATCCCGACAGCCAGAATAATGAAATTGGTCTTGCCGAGTGCAAAATTTCTTCTGTCCATATAATATAATGTATGTGTTATGAATTGTTCAAATCTTGTAAAGGTCGCCTGCCTTCATCTTCAGGAACTTGTTTACCGACAGTATGGCACAGAACGCCGTGATGACTATACCCGATAAAAACACCGCCCCGGCGGTTATGGCGAGCACGTCCAATGTGAGCACACTGACAATCTCCGGCTCGTAATAATAAAGGGCATAGAAGCATCCTCCGAGCGCAGCGCATGCCAGAATGGACGCCAGAAGTCCGATAAGCACAGCCTGACGCAGGAACGGCCGGCGTATGAATCCCCACGACGCGCCCACAAGCTTCATGGTGTGTATGGAGAAGCGGCGCGCGTATATGCCGAGCTTCACGGTGTTGTTGATGAGCGAGAACGACACCACAGTGAGCAAGACGGCAAGCGCGAGCAGCACAATGCTTATCTTGGCGATGTTGGCATTGACCTTATCCACAAGGTCGCGCTGGTATTTCACCTCTCCCACATTGGGATAGCTCTTCAGCTCGCGCGTAATGTGCATGAGCGAATCGTTGTTCGCATAATCAGCCTTTAGCGTTATCTCGACGGACGAAAGAAACGGATTGATGTCGGTGAACTCGCGCGGATCGGTGCCGAGAGCCTTGATGCCGTCCTTCAGAGCCTGCTCCTTGCTGATGTACTCAAGATGGTTTATGTAGGGCTGTTTCCTCAGACGCGAGCAGAACATCTGCGCCTCGCTCGACGACATGTCGTCTTGAAGCACCATCGTAACGACGATGTTCTGCTTCACGTATGCCGAAAGATTACGGGCTGTAAGAACTGAAAACACCACCAGACCCAACAAAATAAGCACCAGTGCAGTGCTTATGCAAAGAGTGACAGCCTGCAACCCGTGACGGTCGCCAGACCTTTTCTGTTTCTTTCTCATTTCAGGATAGCGTATAATACTCCAAAAATCGCTGCAAAGTAACAAAAAAAAAAGCGCGCACGCAACAGTTTAACTACTATTAACAAAGACGGTGCCAATATTTTATATACCTTTGTCCGACCAATAAAAATAAATGTTTATGGCAACAATAATCTATCCATCACCCATATTCGGACCTGTGCACAGCCGCAGGCTCGGCACATCGCTGGGCATAAACCTGCAACCGGCAGACGGAAAGGTGTGCACTTTCGACTGCATATACTGTGAATGCGGATTCAACGCCGACCGTATTCCCGCTCTCCGCAGACCCTCACGCGAACAGGTGGCGGAGGCTCTCGAGAACAGGCTGAGGCGGATGAAAGAAGACGGGGAGCGTCCCGACGTGCTCACATTCGCGGGAAACGGCGAGCCGACAGGGCATCCGCAGTTCGAGGAAATAATAGACGACACCGTGAGGCTGAGAGACCGCTACTTCCCCGACGCCAGAATATCAGTGCTCAGCAACTCCACGTTCATACACCGCGAAGGCGTGAGACGCGCGCTGATGAAGGTGGACAACAACATCCTGAAGCTCGACACCGTTGACCCGGAATACATCGCCATGACCGACAGACCGGCAAGCAGGAGCTACGACGTAAGGAAGATAATAGAGCTGATGAAACTCTTCCACGGACATGTGATAATACAGACGATGTTCATGAAAGGCACCGATGACAACGGAAACGATGTGGACAACACCGGCGACAAGTATGTCGCGCCATGGCTGGATGCCTTGAAGGAAATCGGTCCGGAAGAGGTCATGATATACACGATAGACCGCGAGACGCCCGAACGCGGACTGCTGAAGGCAGGAAAGGAGGAGCTGGACGCCATACGCATGCGGGTGGAGAGGCTCGGAATTGAATGTACGGCGTCGTACTGATGCCTGCCGCCATCGCGCATCATGGTGAATAATTATGCAAAAACAGCGTATGAATAATGCAAGGACATTCCCGTCAACCCGCAGGGAATGTCCTTTTTTTGAACGGAAAAGAATTCGGAGCGGAATAAGCCGGTATTCCGGACATAAGGCATAAAGGTCTGACAGTCAACGTAAAACACCATTCCGACATACAGAATGTCCTGCCCTGTCTTACAGGAAAGGCTCTTCGGCATGCCCGAAAAGGCTCTTCCGCCAGACGGAAGAGCCCGTTCCGCACAGTCAAACACACTGTTCCGCGCATCAGGAAAGGCAATATGGTAGAACGGAAAAGCGCGGACGGCGTGCGAACACGTATAATATACATATAAAAGCAGGCATTTCGCAGGAAACGGATGGTAAAACGACGGCATCAGGAAACTTATCCGTGCTCATCCGGTACTGCCCGGACCGGGTCGCGATTCTGTTTCACTTATTTTATCTGTAAAAATATTTTACCGTCTTGAACGTATAAATATACACTTTCAGATGTATATACCGCCATGCGGACACACACAAGACCATCTTTATGAAGTGCGGCGGATGCATGGCATGACATCAGTCCCACAAAGTATGTTCTTCATGTCCGGGCTGTCAAACAAAACGGTGCGGCGGCTTGTTGCCGTCGCACCGTAGGAGTTATACGTATGACAATACGATGTCAGATCTTGCTGATGATGCCGAGCTTTGTTCCATTCATGAACTCAATGATATGACGTACCTCGGGACCGTCGGGCACCTGCTGCTTCACCTGAATCACCGCATCGAACACCGATGTCTGTCCGTGGAATATCAGACGGTAGGCGTTTGCTATGTGCGCCTGCACCTTCTGGGTCACATTGTGGTTGGTAAGTATGGTGGCGTTGATGCCTCCGTACTTCACAGGATTGTTGCCTGCGATTATGTATGGCGGCACATCACGGCTCAGGCGGCTTCCGCCCTGTATCATCGAACCGCGTCCCACGCGCACTCCCGCATTGGCGATGACGTTGGACGAGAATATCACGTCGTTCTCTATCTCGCAGTCTCCGGCTATCTTCGTGCCGTATCCGAACACGCAATTGTCAGATATCTTGGTGTCGTGCGACACGTGCACGCCCTCCATAAGGAAGTTATGATTGCCTATGACGGTCTTTCCGTCACTGAAGGTGGCACGGTTTATCACCACGTTCTCGCGTATGCAGTTATAGTCTCCGATAACCAGCACCGAGTCGTCTCCGCGGAAGTTGAAGTCCTGAGGCTCCGCTCCGAGCACCGTGTTCTGGAATATCTTGTTGCCACGTCCTATGCGTGTGCCCTTCATCACACTGACGTACGGATAGATAACGCAGTCGTCTCCAATCTCGACGTCGTCCTCTATGTAGGCGAAAGGATAAATGGTGACGTTCTTGCCTATTCTCGCCTTGGGGTTTATTTCTGCTTTTGGACTGATCATATTCTGTTTGTTTTTGTTTTCATATAAAACTTATGAACGTTCTGACAGACCGGCAAGGCTCTCTAACACAGCCTTTGCGGACCGATTGTCCGGAAAACCTCCGGTCTGTCTTATGCCTGTTTAGTCACGTCCTCCGCCCAAAGCATAGTAGAGGTTGACCACAGCCTGCATCTTGTAGAAATCGTCCTGAACCTTCGCAAGCTCCGCATTGAGGAGCGACTGCTGTGCGGTTATCACCTCGAGATAGGTGCTTCCGGCACTCTGGAACAAGTCTTTAGTGTATTCAACGTTTTTCCTCAGGCTCTCCACCTGTTTCGCCTCGAGCTTGCTCTTCTCGTCAGACGAGTTGTAGAGAACAAGCGCGTTGCTCACCTCAGAGCCAGCCGAGAGCACTGCGTTCTGCCATGTGTTGTAAGCTTGTTCCTGTTCTGCCTTCGCCACTTTGAGTCCTGCGACGAGCTGTCCGTTCTGGAATATTGGCTGCACGAGGCTTCCCACCGCGCTGAGGAGCCATTTGCCGGGATTCACGATGCCCGCTCCGGCACTGTTGGTGAACGCTCCCGAGCCGCTGATGGTTATGTTGGGATAGAACTTGGAGCGTGCCGCCTGCGTGTTGTAGAAGCACTGTGCGAGGGTCATCTCGGCATAGTGCACGTCAGGACGGTTGTTGAGCATCTGCAGACTTACTCCGGTGCTGAACTCCACAGGCAGGGTCTGGTCGTCTATCTTGCCGCGCTCTATGTACTGGGCGCGCTGTCCGAGCAGCAGCGACAGCGAGTTTTCTGTCTCGCGTATCTGACGTTTCAGGTCGGCAGCCTGTGCGAGCACTGAGTAGTAGTTTGCCTCCGCGCTCTGCACGCTTGTCTCCTTGCCGCCCTTGAAGTCCTTCTGCAGCTTCATCATGTCCCATGTCTCCTTTGTCAGACCCACCATGTTGTTGACTATCTCAAGCTGCTTGTCGAGCATGAGCAGTGTGTAGTAGGCGTTAGCCACGTTGGCTATAAGGTTGGTCTTTACCACGAGCTGGTAGTCCTTAGTGGCGAGAAGAGCCATCTGCGCGCTGCGTTTCTGGTTCAGCAGATTGCCGAAGAGGTCTATGCTCCAGCTGGCGTTGACGGGCAGCGAATAGGTTTTCGTCGCCTTGTTGCCGTCCCATGAGGAGATGGTTCCCTGCGGTGAGAACGTGAACGAAGGCACGAACGCCAGTTTGGCAGCCATGAGCTGTGCCTCCACCATCTTGACGTTGAGTGCTGCGTTGAGCAGGTCGGTGTTGTTCTCCAGTCCCTTCTCTATGAGCGACTGCAACGCCGGGTCTGTGAACACGCTCTTCCATGGCAGGTTGCCGAAGCTTGTCGTGTCTGTCACGGCAAGTGTGTCGGTGTTGGATGTGACGTCGCGCACGATGCCGGCAGCGTCGACCTCCGGTCTCTCATACTTGCCGTAGATTCCGCAGCCGCTCAATAATGCGGCTGCAGAAACCATTATTATGATATTGAAACTTTTCATCTCTATATTCATTTTTCTTGTTTTTCTATCGGACGAGTGTACTGCAGCAGCTCCGTATCGACCGCAACGTTGTCGTCATCGAACTCAAGCGGCTTGATCTTCTCCTGCAAGTACTGGAACACATAGAACAGTGCCGGTACGGCAAGAAGCTGGCATATCATACCTATAAGCATACCGCCGATAGCTGCGGCGCCAAGAGTCATGTTACCGTTATAGCCCACTCCCATAGGTCTGAGCAACGGCATAAGACCGATAATCATAGCCAACGATGTCATGAGAATAGGACGCAGACGTGCCTGCGCACCCAATACCGACGACCAGGACAGTGCCATACCCGTCCTGCGGCGTTCGAGGGCGAACTGCACGATAAGGATGGCGTTCTTGGCAAGAAGTCCGATAAGCATGATTAGGGCAATCTGCATGTAGATGTCGTTCTGCTTTCCGAACATGTTGGTGAAGAGGAACGCTCCGGCGACACCAAACGGAATGGACAATATTACAGACAGAGGCACAAGATAGCTTTCGTACTGCGCACTCAGAATAAGGTAGACGAACGTCAGACAGAGTGCGAAGATTATCATTGTGGAACTGCTCGACTCCTGCTCCGAACGTGTAAGACCGGAGAACTCGTAGCCGAAACCTGTCGGCAGGGTGTTGCTTGCAACCTCCTCAACGGCGCGTATGGCGTCACCCGACGAATAGCCTTCCGCAGCGGTGGCGTTCACATCGATAGAGGTGAAAAGGTTGAAACGGGCTATCTCCTGCGGACCGTATACTCTCTTCATTGATACGAACTCATTGATGGGAGCCATGCCGCTGGATGTGCGCACATATATATTGTTCATGCTCTTCAGGTCCTCACGCATCTTCGGGTCTGCCTGTATCATTACACGGTAGAGCTTACCGAAAGAGTTGAAGTTCGACGCATACAGACCGCCATAGTATCCCTGCATTGCTGTGAGAACCGTTCCCGGGTCGATGCCGCTCTGCTTACACTTAGCCACATTGACGTCTATCATGTACTGCGGATACTCCGAGTTGTAGGAAGTCATGGCTGTCGCTATCTCCGGACGTTTGTTAAGCTCGGCAAGGAAGTTCTGTGTTATCTTGAAGAAGTTGTTCACATCGCCTCCCGTACGGTCGAGCATGGAGAACGTCAGACCGTTGGTGGCTGAGAATCCCTGCACCATAGGCGGCTGGAAAGCAAGTATCTGCGCGCCCTTTATGGCTGCCGTCTGCTTGTAGATCATGCCAAGCACCATCTTCGAACCCATCGTGTGAATGTCCATGAACTTAGCCAGTCCTTCTTCCTTATCGCGCTCTTCGAACGATTTGAGCTTTATGACGAACGTTCCCTGGTTGGTTCCCTGACCTGAGATGAAGTTGTAACCGGTGATGCGCAGACGCTTGTCTATCGCGGGATTGGTGGCAAGCATGGAGTCAACCTGGTCCATCACGAGGTTTGTCTTAGTAAGAGACGTGCCCGGAGGAGTTGATACCGTACAGAACACAGTACCCGTATCCTCGTCAGGAACAAGTCCGGTCTTGGTAGTCATTGCCGTGAACGCCGTTGCGGCTACACCGACAATGACAGCCACGATGGCTATGACAGGCTTCTCGACAATCTTGCGCACACACTTGGTGTACTTGTCCTGAACCTTTCCGTAAGCCCCGTTGAACGCGGCGTTGAAGCGGTCGAGCCATGACATCTTGCGCACCGTGCCGTCCTCATTCTTCGGTTTCAGAAGCACCGCACAAAGTGCCGGTGAGAGCGTAAGGGCGTTGACGGCGGATATGATGATTGAGATTGCCATGGTGATACCGAACTCCTTATAGAACGTACCTGACGTTCCGCCTATGAACGACACCGGAATGAACACGGCTGACATCACAAGCGTGATGGAGATAATGGCTCCGGAGATTTCGCTCATGGCGTCTATCGACGCGAGACGGGCGGACTTGTAGCCGAGGTCAAGCTTGGCATGGACCGCCTCCACCACCACTATCGCGTCGTCGACGACTATCGCAATGGCAAGCACAAGAGCGGAAAGCGTAAGCAGGTTGAGCGAGAAGCCGAACACATAGAGGAAGAAGAACGTACCAACCAACGACACCGGAACCGCTATAAGCGGGATGAGCGTCGAGCGGAAGTCCTGCAAGAAGAAGTAAACAACGACGAAAACGAGTACGAAAGCCTCGAAAAGCGTGTGGATAAGGTTATCCATTGAGGCATAGAGGAACTCCGTAACGTCCTGCATGTATTCTATCTCCACACCTGGAGGAAGCATCGTTCTCTGGTCTGCGATGACATCCTTGATGTCGCTCACAATCTGTGTGGCGTTGGAGCCTGCGGTCTGTGTGACCATCATCATCACAGCCGGACGACCGTTCACCTTGGAAGTCACACTGTAAAAGAGACCTCCCAACTCTACGCGGGCGACGTCCTTCACACGCACTGTGTTTCCGTTCGCGTCGCTTGAGATAATCATGTTCTCAAACTCGGTAGGTGTCTGAAGACGTCCTTTGTAACGTATGGTGTACTCATACTGGTTGTCACTCTGTTCTCCGAACTTACCCGGAGCAGCCTCGATGTTCTGTTCGGCAAGCACGGCGGATATGTCTGACGGCATAAGACCGTAGTTCTTCATCTTCGCCGGGTCAAGCCATATACGCATTGAATAGGTCTTGGCACCCATCACCTCACAGTCTCCCACACCGCTCACACGCTTTACAGCCGGAATGATGTTGATGTCGGCGTAGTTCTGAAGGAACTTCTCGTCATATCGCTCCGGGTCTCCCATGATAGCCATAAGGAGCACTGTGGATGTCTGACGTTTCTGCACTGTCACACCGGCACGTGTCACTTCCGCCGGAAGGAGGGCTGAAGCCTGCGACACACGGTTCTGTACGTTCACCTGACACATGTCGGCATTCATTCCCTGATTGAAGTAAACGGTGATTCGCGCAGAACCTTCGTTTGTGGCGGTAGAGGTCATATAGGTCATGCCCTCCACACCGTTGATCTGCTCCTCAAGCGGCACGATGACCGAGTTGAGCACAGTCTGGGCGTTTGCTCCCTGATAGTTGGCGCTCACGCTTACCGTAGGCGGCGCAACGTCAGGGTATTGTTCCATAGGCAACGACACCAGACCTATAAGTCCCAGTATGACGGTCAGGATGGAGATGACCGTCGAGAGCACCGGGCGTTTTATAAAGTTGTCTAATCTCATATTCTCTTTTGTTAATACTTTTCAGAAGTCCGGAATGCGCAGCCGCGCATCGGAGTACAGGCGCATGACCTTCGCACATCCGCAGTCCGCGCATTCCGCGCGGTCACAGGCATGCGTGTGACGCTCCCTCTCCGACGGGACGGCACTGCCGTTCCCGACTTGTTATTTCGACATATCCTCCTTAAACTTCTTCAGGTCGTTCTGGTGAGAGCCCATCTCACTGGTCTTCTTCAGCTTCTCCTTATACTGGTCCTCGGTTATCGGAGTGATCTGCATACCGTCCTTCAGTGTCGTTATGCCACTGATAACGACGCGGTCGCCAGCCTTGAGTCCCGACTCTATGATATAGGTCTTGCCGTCGTTGTCCGGATTAATGGTTACGGGGCTGTATGAAACCTTGTTGTCCTTGCCCACGATATATACGAAATATCTGTCCTGCACCTGTGCCACAGCATCCTGCGGGAGCACTATCACAGACTGGCTCACATGAGGCACGATGATGTTTCCGGACCCGCCGCTCTTGAGAATGTTCTCAGGGTTGGGGAAATCGGCGCGCATCGACACCGAGCCGGTAGCCTGATCGATCACTCCGCTCACCGCAGCCACCTTGCCGTCGTGCTCATATATGGTGCCGTCGGCAAGCTTCAGCTTCACTGCCGGATACTCGCTTATGGCGGCATGCATGCCTCCCTTGGTCTTCGACATGTCGAGCATGTCCTTCTCTGTCATTGAGAAATACACCTGCATTGTGCTTATGTTCGACACCGTTGTAAGCGGTTCGACGCTCGAAGAGCTTACAAGTGCGCCCACACGATAGGGCAGTTCACCCACCACTCCGTTGGAAGGGCTCGTCACATAGCAGAAGTCCAGGTTCTGCTTAGCGGACACATAGTTGGCTTTTGCCTGCGCGAGTGCAGCCTCGGCATTCTCGTATGCGTTCTTCGAAGACTGCAACTCATATGTTCCTATTACATGGTTGTCGAACAGTTTCTGATTGTTCTCGTAAGTGAGTTTGGCTGTATTGAGCTGTGACTGTGCAGAGTTCACAGCCGCCTTTGTCTGTCTCACCGCCGCCTGATAGGTCACGTTGTCAATCTCGAAGAGCAATTGTCCCTTCTTGACGCTCTGACCTTCCTTGACACAAAGTTTCGTTATGAAGCCTGATATCTTCGGACGTATCTCCACATCCTGCACGCCACGTATGGTGGCAGGGTAAGAAGTCTCAAGCTCAGCGCTCTGGGTCTCGATGGTTCTAACGGCAAACTCGTTGTCGCCCATTTTCCCCTGCTGGCCTCCGCAAGACGCTAACATTGCGGTGGCAGCTGCAAACAATAAAATCTTACTTTTTCTCATACCTTATATAAAATACATTGTTTCACTCTTGTAGTTATAAGACCGTATGACGGAAACATATGGACATGACATTGCGTTATCCTATACATCACGTTAACACGGGTTACAAAACTTTAGTACCCTATACGAGTTTTGCGTCCGCAAAGTTAATCACAATAATTAATATAATTATATCCGCGCTTCCAAATTTAACAACTATTATTCCGCACTTAACAACTTTTGTCTACAAAAGCCCCATGCTTCCGGCTTTTTCCATAAGAAGTCTCATCAACGGCTCGCGCTCGTTGGGCACCCGGTTGTCGAGCACGGCGTCCTTGAGAGTCTGTTTGAGTATTCCCACCTGAGGACCCGGGCGCAGGCTGAACATCTCCATTATCTCGTTGCCGTCTATGCATGGCTGGAGCAGACGCTTGTAGTCGCGCTCCTTCAGGTCGGCAATCTTTTCGCGGACAATGCGGAAATTGTCGAGGAAACGCTGTTTGCGCACACTGTTGCGGCTCGTAATGTCAGCCTCGCAGAGGGTCATCAGGTCGTCTATGTCGTCGCCTGCATCGTTCAGCAGACGTCGCACGGCACTGTCGGTCACCACGTCGTCGGCAATGACTATGGGGCGCATGTGAAGGTCGACAAGCTTCTGCACATACTTCATCTTGCCGTCCATCGGAAGCTTCAGGCGTCTGAAGATCTGCGGCACCATCTTCGCGCCTACGAAGTTGTGGTTGTGGAAGGTCCATCCGACGGCGTTGTCCCACCGCTTTGTGCGCGGTTTGCCCACATCGTGGAGCAGCGCAGCCCATCTGAGCCACAGTCCGGCACCGCGCCGGCTGATGTTGTCCACCACCTCGAGCGTATGGTAGAAGTTGTTCTTGTGAGCCTTGCCGCAGCGTGTCTCCACAGCGTCGAGAGCCACAATCTCGGGCAGCAGCCGCGACATGAGCGTGCTCCGGTGGAGCTCCATAAGCCCTCTGCTGGGGCTGTCGGTCATCATTATCTTGTTAAGCTCGTCGACTATGCGCTCCCCGCTCACTATCGACATGCGCCCGGCATTGCGCGTCAGTGCCTCGAAGGTTTCCTCGTCGATGAGGAACTTGAGCTGGGCAGAGAACCTGACACAGCGCAGCATGCGCAGCGGATCGTCCGAGAAGGTTATGTCGGGGTCTAAAGGCGTGCGCAGGATGCCGTCCTCCAGATCGGCAAGACCGTCGAAAGGGTCCACCAGTTCGCCGAACCTTCCCTCGTTGAGGCATATCGCCATGGCGTTGACAGTGAAGTCGCGGCGGTTCTGGTCGTCCTCCAGCGTGCCGTCCTCCACCACAGGCTTGCGCGAGTCGTGGCTGTAGCTCTCCCTCCGCGCGCCCACAAACTCCACCTCGATGTCCTTGTATTTCACCTGAGCCGTGCCGAAATTGCGGAACACGGATATGTGAGCCTTGCGTCCGAGCCGCTTCTTCAGCGCGTCAGCCACCTGTATGCCGCTGCCTACGACCACCACGTCGATGTCGTTGGACGGACGTTCGAGGAATATGTCGCGCACATATCCGCCCACCACATAACATTCCATGCCCAGCCCGTCGGCGGCGTTTCCTATTTCGTGAAAAATGTCCTTGTCAAGTATCTGTGCAAGTTCGTCATCGGTATATATCCTCATTTCAATCTTTCTATTTTACTGTCTGTTATGAAAAAATAAAAATAATAACAACCCGCAAAGATAGTTTAAAATTTTCACATTGCGAAGCGTTGCGCGACAAACTTGCCGTCACAAGCACCGGCAGAACAGCCCCACTGCCCTGGAACACGCTTCTGAACATGGCGGAAAGACCGTCTGCGATATGCGAGACAGAGCAAGCATAAAATCACGATTCTTAAAATTGCGGGCTCAATAAGCGCGTTTTGTCATACGGAAGAGGCTCCGCACCGGAAAAACGCGGTTTTTGACATACATCCATAACATATTGTCTGACAGGCGGTTGCGCCTTTACTACGTTTTCACACAACCTCATCCGCCATGCAGGAAAGCCTCTTCGGCGACTCAGGAAAGCCCGTTCCGCACTGCCGGAAAGTCTGTTCCGCGC
>ENA-ORNO01000473-ORNO01000473.1-human-gut-metagenome-genome-assembly--contig:-NODE-473-length-26469-cov-7.665026_pt1 | contig 26469 bp, 14 predicted proteins | sample MGYA00242117_ERZ509026 | MGnify/ENA primary metagenome ERZ509026 (study PRJEB26280, sample SAMEA2338710) | human gut metagenome | biome: human gut; feature: human-associated habitat; material: faeces... | reverse complement strand
GGAGCTGACTGTTACTAATAGGTCGAGGGCTTAATCTGGTTAATAACGGAGAAAACAAATCGGATTTGTATGAAGTTTTGAAGGTACAAACCTTAATAATCCTCGATAGCTCAATGGTAGAGCACTCGGCTGTTAACCGAGTTGTTGTAGGTTCGAGCCCTACTCGGGGAGTTTTTTAGTATAATATATGGTGACATAGCCAAGTGGTAAGGCCCCGGTCTGCAACACCGTCATCGCCGGTTCAAATCCGGCTGTCACCTCTTTCAAAAGGACTACATCAGTTTATGATGTGGTCTTTCTTTTATATACAAAAAGCAATATAAAACTGATAATCAGAATTATATTGCTTTTTTAACAACTATTTATTTTTTATAATATAACTATAACAGTGAACATACAAATCTATTTTTCTTCTTCAGGATATTTCATACCCCATTCAGCTCTTATATCTGACATAATTTTCATTACATCATATGTATATTGACAGTGCATGAGGGTTTCTATTTCATCTGATGATGCTGAGCTTACAGCTTTTTCCATATCACGTACTTCGTAATACAGTGCATCTGATGTATCACCGGCATCAATTACTTCTTTATGACCATCCTCTGTATATGTAATAGTTGCCTGCATTCCTCTTGGATACTCAAAGATTTCCACATATGCCTTGTCAAAAGAGAGCGTAGCACGTTTTGGCTGCTTGGAATGTAGAGATAATGTGACAGTTGCCATTTCCACTGCATCATTCATAAGCAGAATACCTGCCTGTTCATCAACACCGGTTGGTGCATATTTAACCTGTGACGATACTTGTGTTGGTGTTTCCTTGAAGAACCAGCGGATAAGAGAAAGTGAGTAAACTCCAATATCAAGCAATGCTCCTCCAGCAAGCTTACGACTGAAAAATCGGTTTGTCATATTGTAATCCTTGTAGCTTCCAAAATTGACCTGAATTAAATTTAGCCTGCCGAGTTGTCCACTTGCAATTATTTCGTTTAGCTTTTTATAAACAGGCATATGATATATAGTCATGGCTTCAGCAAGAATAACGTTATTTTCTTTGGCCAGTGAGACGGCTTCATCGAGCTCTGCGATATTTAAAGTAATAGATTTTTCACAGAGTACATGCTTTCCATTAGAAAGGGCTTTTCTTAGATAATTGATGTGAGTATTGTGTGGAGTGGAGATGTAAATGATATCCACATCAGGATCATAAAAGACGTCATCAATGTTGTCATATACCTTTGAAATGCCATATTTTTGTGCAAAAGCTACGGCCTTTTCATGAGTTCTGTTGGCAACTGAATAAAGAGTGCGTCCTTCCTTTGAGAGAGCATGCGCGAGCTCATTAGCTATTACGCCGCAGCCGAGTGTTGCCCAATTAAGCTGTTTCATGTGAAATCCTCCTTTTTAACTTAAAGTATTGTAGCTGTGATGGTACATAAATTATTTAAAATGTTGTGAAATAACAAAATATAAACTCATTGATGATACCTTTTGACCCTTTAATCATAAAATATGTACCATAATGAACATATTCTAGCATGATGAATTATGAATTACAATGCATTTAGATTCAAAACAGTCAAAAACAGTCAAATTTGATAGTGACTAAATTAAAATTAGTTAATTTGAACTATATTTTAGATTATAAACTAGTAATAGAAAAGATACTAAAATTAGCAATTAGGCAAGTAATAAAGATTTATGTAGTATATTCTGCACAAAATTAGAATATTACTTTTGCATATATTACACAATTTGAAATTTGACCTTATATAATTTTAACAATTTTCATGGTGATTATTTGTGAATATAAATGACTGATTATGATTGACAATGACTGATTTTGAAAATATAATAATACTACAAGTTAGATGATTATTGATTTTAATAAAAAAGGAAAATAATTGAATATAAAAGATTAAATGATAGTCTTTGAGCAATTTGAAAACAGGGGTGATTAGATGCTGGCGGAAGATAGATGCAAAAAAATACTCGATATATTAGATTCGATGGGAAGTGTGACTGTTCAGCAGCTTATGGATGAGCTTGATACATCCGAGTCAACAATCAGACGTGATCTGGTCGCAATGGACAAGAAGGGTTATCTCACCAAGGTACATGGTGGTGCGATTGCAAATAATACGAATATCCATACTCAGGATGAGAAGGTTATCAACAGGCTTAAGCAGAATCGCAGCGAAAAGGAACAGATTGCCAGATATGCGGCATCACTTATTGTGGATAATGATTTTGTTTATATAGATGCCGGTACTACAACGGCAGTCATGATTGATTATATTACTGCAAAGAATGTGGTTTTTGTTACAAACTCTCTGACTAATGCCAAGAGAATTTCCGATAGGGGATATACAGTATATATTCTAGGTGGCGAGTTCAAGTCTACTACTGAGGCTATTGTCGGAGATGAGGCCGTTGTGACGCTCGATAAATATAATTTTACGAAGGGCTTCTGGGGGACCAACGGAATTACTGTGAAGAATGGATTTACAACTCCGGAGATAAAGGAGGCCATGGTTAAAAAGAAATCCATGGAGAATAGCAAGGAGAAATACATTCTTGCGGATGACAGTAAGTTTTCACAGGTATCAAGTATCAAGTTTGCTGATTTTGAGGATGCTGTAATTGTTACAAATGCACTAAACAATGACAACTATAAGAAATACAAAAATATTAAGGAGGTCTAACATGATTTACACAGTTACCTTTAATCCATCATTAGATTATATTGTTGATGTAACAGATTTTAAGACAGGAGTAGTCAATAGAACAACCGGAGAGAAGATTTTTGCAGGTGGTAAGGGCATCAATGTTTCCATGGTTCTTAAGAATCTTGGAATGAGCAATACTTCACTTGGTTTTACAGCGGGTTTTACAGGAAATGAAATTAAAAGACTTCTAGGAAAAAAAGGCGTTAATACTGATTTTATAGAGGTGGAGGATGGTATTTCACGTATTAACGTGAAGCTTCGCTCAAATGAGGAATCCGAGATTAATGGTCAGGGACCGGTAATCACTGAGGACAACATTAAAAAGCTTTATGAGAAGCTTGACTGCTTAAAGGAGTCTGATGTGCTTGTGCTCGCAGGAAGTATTCCTGATGTGATGCCTTCATCAATGTATATGGATATCATGAAGCATCTTGAGGGCCGCGGAATAAATATCGTGGTTGATGCGACGAGAAATCTGCTCACAAATGTGCTTGCGTATAAGCCATTCCTTATCAAGCCAAACAATCATGAGCTCGGTGAGATATTCGGGGTTGAGGTTACAGACAAGGACGATGTGATAAAGTATGCAAAGAAGCTTCAGGAGCAGGGCGCAAGAAACGTGCTTGTTTCTATGGCAGGTGACGGAGCAGTGCTTGTGACCGAGGATGGACAGGAATTTAAGGCACAGGCTCCTAAAGGAAAGCTCAAAAACTCTGTAGGCGCAGGTGATTCGATGGTAGCCGGATTTGTTTACGGATACCTTAAATCAAATGATTATAAGCAGGCATTTATTTATGGAGTATGTACAGGAAGTGCAAGTGCATTTTCTGAGGAGCTGGCTACAAAGCCTGAGGTTGAAGCACTTATTGATAAATGGGACAGTGCTTCCAATTAAACAAACGGTATCAAAAAGGTTGATATAAATAATTAATATATTCTATTAGGAGGAATGATGTATGACAATCAGGGATTTGTTGGCAGCTGAGAGTATCAATTTAAATGGTACGCCTGCCGGAAAAACCGAAGCATTGAATCAGTGTATTGATTTGATGGCAAAAAGTGGCAAAATAGCCGATGTGGAGAAGTATCGCAAGGGTGTTTTTGCAAGAGAGGAGGAAGGCACAACAGGAATTGGAATGGGTATAGCAATTCCTCATTGTAAGTCTGATGCTGTTACTAAAGCAGGTCTTGCGGCAATGGTTGTAAAGGATGGGGTTGACTTTGAATCACTCGATGGTACACCTGCAAAGATTATTTTCCTTATAGCTGCACCAAACACAGAGGATAATGTGCATCTTCAGGTGCTTAGCAAGCTCTCTGTTATGCTGATGGACGAGCAGTTTACAAATTCTCTTATCAATGCCGGCTCAGTAGATGAGTTTTTAAATATCATCGACAGTGCTGAAAAGGCAAAGGATGAGAAGGAGGCTGCAAAGGAGGCAAAGGAACCTGTTGAGGTGAAGAAGGACGATGTATTTATCGTTGCAGTTACAGCCTGTCCTACAGGAATTGCCCATACTTATATGGCTGCTGAGGCTATCGAGAAAAAAGCCAAGGAGCTTGGATATCAGGTAAAGGTTGAGACAAGAGGCTCAGGCGGAGCCAAAAATGTGCTCACAGATGATGAAATCGCAAAGGCTGCAGGTGTTATAGTTGCCTGTGATACAAATGTACCTACAGACCGCTTTGACGGAAAGAAGGTTATTGAGTGTCAGGTTTCTGACGGAATAAATAAGACAGAGGAGCTCGTAAAGAGAATTGCTGCCGGTGATGCTCCTGTATTTAAGGCATCAGGTAAAAAAGAGGCTTCACATTCATCAGTTGGTGGAAAAGAGAGCATTGGACATCAGATTTACAAGCATCTGATGAACGGTGTTTCACATATGCTTCCGTTCGTAGTTGGTGGTGGTATCCTTATCGCAATCGCGTTCCTTATCGATGGATTCAGTGTTGACCTTAATTCACTGCCGGCTGACCAGAGAGCAAATTTCGGTACTATTACACAGGGCGCAGCATTGTTTAAGGGAATCGGTGGAACAGCATTTGGATTTATGCTTCCTATCCTTGCAGGCTTTATCGCTATGAGTATTGCTGACCGTCCGGGTCTTGCAGTTGGTTTCGTAGGCGGTTCAATCGCAGCAAACGGTACATCAGGCTTCCTTGGAGCACTGGTTGCAGGTTTCGTTGCAGGATATATTGTAAATCTCTTAAAGAAGATATTCTCTAAGCTTCCTGAGAGTCTTGATGGTGTGAAGCCGGTTCTTCTTTATCCGCTGCTTGGTATATTCCTCATAGGCGTTATAATGCAGTTTGTAGTTGAGCCTCCAATCGGAGCTTTAAATACAGCTATCAACAACGGTCTTAATGGACTTAACGGTGCAAGCGCAGTAGTTCTCGGAGTACTTCTCGGAGGAATGATGGCAATAGATATGGGTGGCCCTGTAAACAAAGCCGCTTATGTATTTGGTACAGCTTCAATCGCTGCCGGAAACTACAATATCATGGCAGCAGTTATGATTGGCGGTATGGTTCCACCAATCGCAATCGCTCTTGCAACAATCTTCTTCAAGAACAAGTTCACAGCAGAGGAGAGAAAGGCAGGACCTACGAACTTTATCATGGGATTATCATTTATCACAGAGGGTGCAATCCCATTCGCAGCATCTGATCCGCTTCATGTCCTTCCGGCATGTGCAGTTGGTTCAGCAGTGGCAGGTGGACTTTCAATGGCATTTGGATGTACACTCATGGCACCTCACGGAGGAATCTTCGTAGTACCTACAATCGGAAATCCGTTAATGTATCTTGTAGCATTAGTAATCGGAGCCTTCATTGCATGTGGATTACTCGGATTACTCAAGAAAAAAGTAAGTGAATAAGCAATCCTCAATTATCATTTAATCCAATCTATAAACTAATCAACAAAGGCACTGCTTCGGCGGTGTCTTTGTTGTTATGTTGTTATACAAAAATTAAAAATATAAACATTCTCTGAAATAACAGCCTCATGCCTTGACGAGTGAATTTTCGAAGCTTAAAGTAGTATTAGGATGAAATAGTAAGTCATAAAAAGCAATTATTTATGAGACTTAAATATAAAAAACAGTGAGGAAAATCATGGGTAAGGTTATAGGTATAGATTTAGGAACAACAAACAGCTGTGTAGCAGTATTGGAGAACAATCAGCCGGTAGTCATAACTAACAGCGAGGGTCAGAGAACAACTCCGTCTGTAGTGGCTTTTACAAAGAATGGAGAGCGACTGGTTGGCGAGGCTGCAAAGAGGCAGGCAGCAGTCAATGTGGACAGGACATTTTTCTCAATAAAGAGACAGATGGGAAGCGATTTCAGGGCAAAAGTGGACGGAAAGCTGTATTCAGCTCCTGAGATTTCTTCTATGATTCTCAGAAAGCTGAAAAAGGATGCAGAGGACTATATTGGAGAGGCAGTGACAGACGCTGTAATCACAGTTCCTGCATATTTTTCGGATGCGCAGAGGCAGGCAACTAAGGATGCAGGAAGGATTGCGGGGCTTAATGTGCTTCGAATCATAAATGAGCCAACCTCTGCGGCACTCGCATACGGACTGGACCACGGACAGCAGCAGAAAATTCTTGTCTACGACCTCGGAGGAGGAACCTTCGATGTGTCTGTTATCGAAATAGGGGACAATCTGATAGAGGTGCTTGCCACAGCCGGTGATAATCATCTGGGTGGAGATGATTTTGATGAGAGAATCACGAATTATCTTGTCACAGAGTTTTACAGACAGCAGAATGTGGATCTGAGAAAGGATAATACTGCTATGCAGCGTGTCAGGGAGGAGGCTGAGAAGGCAAAAAAGGTGCTTTCATCCTCATCCTCAACCACTATCAACCTGCCGTTTATCACCACTGTAAAGGGACAGCCGGTCCACATGGAGATGAACCTCACAAGGGCTGAATTTAATGAGATAACAAAGGATCTGGTGGAGAGAACTGCTATTCCTGTCAATCAGGCACTTTCAGATGCGGGGATTTCCGCAGCAGAGCTTGGAATGGTGCTGTTGGTAGGAGGCTCGACACGTGTGCCGGCTGTTGTTGAGGAGGTCAGAAGAATTACAGGAAAAGAGCCTTCACATAACCTAAATCCTGACGAGTGCGTGGCACTCGGTGCAGCAGTACAGGGTGGCAAGCTCGGTGGAGCAATTGTCGCAGGCAGCAGTGCGGCAGAGATTATATTGATGGATGTCACACCGCTTTCACTCGGAATTGAGACGGTCGGTGGTGTCTCAACCAAAATTATTGACAGAAATACGACTATTCCTACGAGATACAGCCAGATTTTTACAACTGCAGGAAGCTTCCAGACCTCTGTGGATATAAAGGTACTGCAGGGTGAGAGGCAGTTTGCAAGGGACAATAAGCTGATTGGAAACTTCAGGCTAAAGGGCATCAAGCCGGCTCCGGCAGGTGTGCCGCAGATAGAGGTGACGTTTGATATAGATGCAAACGGCATTGTGCAGGTTTCTGCAAAGGACCTGGGCACAGGAAAGCATCAGGAGATTACGATTACCGCAAGCTCAAATTTGTCTGATTCTGAGATTGAGCAGGCAATCCGCGAGGCACAGGAGTATGAGGCAACAGACGGACAGAGAAAGGCTTATATTGATGCAAGAAGTGAGGCTGATACGCTTGTGCGACAGGTGGAAAACGTTATGGCTGACAAGGAAAAAAGAAAGGCTATGGACAGTGCACAGAAAAAGAGTGTGAAATCGTCACTTTCATATGTGAAGAAGCTTATTTCGAGGACAAAGCCCGGAAATGTGAGCGAAGAGCAGGCCGCAGAGATAAAGCATGCGGCAGACGAGCTGAGAAATGCGGCAGCGGGATTGATTTAATTATAAATGAGGGGCAGAATACCTTTTGACCCTCATATCATTATTATTCATTTGGCTATTTACGAGAAGCGGATTTTCATATAAAATATGGGTAAGTGGTGAGTATTCATAACCACCCTGAATAGTTATAATGTTAATTTAAATCCGAGGAAATAGAAAATGAATGCGAACGATAAAACAGAAAAGGTACTAAGAGAAATTCATATCATGCTCTCAAAGGCGGAGCCGTATAAGCCGGAGCCGAGCAGGGTAATCATAAACAAGCAGCAAATGATAGATTTACTTGCTGAGCTGAATAAGTGTATATATGCAATACAGGATGAGTATGAGCTTACTGAACAGAGTCGCAATCACGCAGAGAGAGAGTTCAGAAAGAAGGGGGATCAGATAGTCTGGGATGCAAGCAGAAAGGCTGAGGATGTGTATGCAGCATCGGTTATCTATACGGATGAGGCGCTTTCAAGAGTGCGTGATATCATCAATGATACCAACGAGTCACTTGAAAAGCTGTGCAAGAATATGAAGGATAGGATTGCAGAGCAGGAGAAGATAGTTAAAACTAACCAGTATGAGCTCAAGGGACAGCTTCAGGATTTGTCCGATACGGAGAAGTATCTTAAGATTATCGATGACAGAAATAAGGAGATAGAACGTCAGAAAAATGCAGGTAAGCCTGTAGAGGAGCGTACTATTGACAAGGAAGAGAAGTCCATCTATGCAAACAGACAGACTGAAATCAAGGTAAATATGGATTATATCAGAAAACTGGGACTTGCTGAGGGCGAGGACCTGGGAGATGGTGTAGTGGGTGAAGTGAAGCTTGCAGACGATACACCTGATGCCGGATCAAATCATAGCAATGATAAGGATGAAGCCAAGGCTGCCGGCTCAAAATCGTCTGTTGATGAGGATTATAAGGCAATAAGCAGAAAAGCCGGCAATTCATCTGTTATCAACACAAAGGAAGGGAAGGAGCTCACAGACGGCATCCACAGAATGTGGCAGAGCATCACCGGAAATAAAGGGAAATGAAACACACCTATGTAATATAAAGCAGCAGTTCAAAACAGAACGGCTGCTTTTTGGCTTATATTTAAAAGTGGGTAATATTAAGCAGATTTTAAGAAAAACAAAGTGGATAATCTGATAAAATATAGCTGACTAACGGCAGGAGAAGGTTTCTGTTCAAAATTCATAGAAGGAGGATAATATGACAATATTAGTTTGTGATGACGACAAGGAAATAGTTGAGGCAATTGAGATTTACCTGATGCAGGAGGGCTACGACGTGGAGAAGGCATATGACGGCATACAGGCAGTTGAGATTATGAAGAATAAAAAAATAGACCTCATGATAATAGATGTCATGATGCCAAAGCTCGACGGAATAAGAGCCACTTTGCAGATACGAAAGGAAAGCAGGGTGCCGATAATCATTCTATCGGCAAAGACAGAGGATGCTGACAAGATTTTAGGCCTCAATGTGGGAGCTGATGATTATGTCACAAAGCCTTTTAATCCGCTTGAGCTTGTGGCAAGGGTAAAGTCACAGCTTCGCAGATATACCACTCTGTCAAGCAATGATGCAGCCGGAGACAAGGTTTATGAAGCCGGAGGCCTTTTGGTAAATGATGATTTAAAAAAGGTGACTGTGGATGGTGAGGAGGTAAAGCTCACACCGATTGAGTACAATATCCTGCTTTTACTCCTTAAAAATAAGGGAAAGGTCTACTCAATAAACGAAATATATGAGAGCATATGGAACGAGGAGGCGATAGGCGCCGACAATACAGTTGCTGTGCACATCAGACATATCAGGGAAAAAATAGAGATAAATCCTAAGGAGCCACGCTATCTGAAGGTGGTCTGGGGAGTAGGCTATAAGATAGAGGACAACAAATGAAGCAGTATACGATAGGAAAAAAAGCAGCGGTCATAGTCTTACATCAGCTATGCATGATACTTATGGTAACAGGAGTGTTTGCCACAGGCTATGCATTTAGGCACGATGCGCATGAAAATATTGATATATATACACTAATATCTCTTGCGGGCCTGGTAGGCAGCTTTGTGAGCCTGGCATATATGGCAAACGTGGCAGGCAGAAAATCAGAGGATGATTACACAATATACTATTTACAGATTGACAAGGTATACTCTGATGTGATGCTGGTGATATTTACACTGCTCATGGTATTTATGGGAAAAGTGATTTCAGGCGTAAAAAACCAGCATTTTGACTATGCATCACTCATTATGACGGCCGGCACATTTACTTTTTTGTTTGATCTGGCTTTTATTATTTTATACCAGAGCATTGTAAGGAAGATAAAAGGCAATATACTTTGCACACACAGCCTGATGTACAAGGGCTATGAGCTTTTGAAAAGAGTTATTGAGAAAAAGGATATCCATACACAAAAAACCAAAGAGATAATGCGCATACAGGAGGCTCTTGAAGCTATCTCGGAAGGAGCGCTTGACACTACACTCAATGTCAATGAGTTTCATGGGCAGCAGAAAAAGGTGGCGGAGGCTGTCAACCATATACGCCAGGGTCTTATGAGCTCGGTAAATGAGAGCCTTAAAAATGAAAAACTAAAGGCAGACTTAATAACAAACGTATCACACGATATAAAGACACCTCTGACTTCAATAGTCAACTATGTTGACCTGCTTAAGAGGGAAAATCTGGAAAATGAAAATGCCAAATACTATATACATGTGCTGGAGGAAAAGTCACAGCGCTTAAAGCAGCTTACAGAGGATTTGGTAGAGACATCAAAGATTACCTCGGGAAATGTGAAGCTCAATATGCAAAAGCTTGATCTGGTTGAGCTTTTATACCAGACCGGAGGTGAATTCAATGAACGCTTTGAGTCGAGAAATCTCACAATAGTTACAAAAATTCCATCAGAACAGATATTTATCTATGCGGATGGGCGTCAGCTTTACCGCTCTATTGAAAATCTGTATACTAATGCCGCAAAATATGCACTGGAAAATACCAGAGTATATGTAGAGCTTGAAAAGGCAGATAAAAAGGCAGTTTTTACAATAAAGAATGTGTCTAAGAACGAGCTTGACATAGTAAGCAACGGAAATGTAGACCTGACAGAGCGTTTTGTGAGGGGAGAGAGATCGAGAACCACTGAAGGAAGTGGTCTTGGACTTTCGATTGCAAAGAATCTGACCCATTTGATGGGAGGAAAATTCGAAATTAAGGTAGATGGTGATTTATTTATTGCCACAATTACCTATAATATTATATAATAGTAAATAAAAGAATTTTGAAATACACATACGGAGGTAGAATAAGTGAAATTATATGAAAATGGTGCTTACCTTTTAAACGGTAAGGAAGTAATAATTGATGGACCAGAGGCTCAGGCAGCTGTCAAAAGCAAGACCGGCATGGACATCGATAAACAGACAGCTAAGCAGGAGACAATTGCTTACGGTATTTTAAAGGAGCACAATACATCCGGCAATATGGACAAGCTTCAGATTAAGTTTGATAAGCTTACATCGCATGATATCACATTTGTAGGTATCATCCAGACAGCACGAGCTTCAGGACTTGAGAAATTCCCTATCCCGTATGTACTTACAAACTGTCACAACAGCCTTTGTGCAGTTGGTGGAACAATCAATGAGGATGACCACATGTTTGGTCTCACATGTGCAAAGAAGTACGGCGGAATCTATGTACCACCTCATCAGGCAGTTATCCATCAGTTTGCACGAGAGATGCTTGCCGGCGGCGGAAAAATGATACTTGGTTCTGATTCACATACACGTTATGGTGCACTTGGTACTATGGCAGTCGGCGAGGGTGGACCTGAGCTTGTTAAGCAGCTTCTTGAACAGACATATGATATTGATATGCCTGAGGTAGTAGGCATTTACCTGACAGGAGAGCCAATCAAGGGCGTTGGACCACAGGATGTCGCACTTGCAATTATCGGAGAGGTATTCGGAAACGGATTTGTAAAGAACAAAGTTATGGAGTTTGTAGGACCGGGTGTGTCTAATCTGAGCGTTGACTTCCGTATAGGTGTCGATGTTATGACAACAGAGACTACATGTCTTTCTTCTATCTGGAGAACAGATGACCAGGTTAAGGAATTCTTTGAGATTCACGGTAGGGCTGAGGACCACAAGGAGCTTAATCCGGGTGAGGTGGCTTACTACGACAGATTTATTGAGATTGATTTAAGCCAGATCCGCCCAATGATAGCTATGCCATTCCACCCAAGCAATACCTATACTATCGATGAGCTCAATGCAAACCTCATGGATATTCTCGATGACTGTGAGAAGAGAGCTGAGGTAAGCTTTGACGGCAAGGTGAAGCTTGATTTAAAGAGTAAGGTAAGAGACGGAAAACTGTATGTAGACCAGGGAATCATCGCAGGCTGTGCAGGCGGTGGATTTGAGAATATCTGCGATGCGGCTGACATATTAAACGGACATTCAATCGGAGCAGACGAGTTTACACTGAGTGTTTACCCGGCATCTACTCCAATATACATGGAGCTTGTGAAAAACGGAGCTGTAGCAAAGCTTCTTGAGACAGGTGCAATCGTAAAGACTGCTTTCTGCGGACCTTGCTTTGGTGCAGGAGATACACCTGCCAACAACGCATTCTCTATCCGTCATTCAACAAGAAACTTCCCTAACAGAGAGGGTTCTAAGGTACAGAACGGACAGATCAGCTCAGTGGCACTCATGGATGCACGTTCAATCGCTGCAACAGCAGCAAACAAGGGCTTCCTTACATCAGCAGCGGATATTGATGTCAACTTTACAAAGCCAAAATATTTCTTTGACAAGACTATATATGAGAACCGTGTATTTGACAGCCATGGAGTGGCAGATCCTTCAGTTGAAATACAGTTCGGACCAAACATCAAGGACTGGCCGGCAATGAGCGCGCTTCCTGAGAATATGCTCCTTAAGGTGGTTTCAGAGATTCATGATCCTGTTACTACAACAGATGAGCTCATTCCTTCAGGAGAGACATCTTCATATCGTTCAAACCCTCTTGGACTTGCAGAGTTCGCACTTTCAAGAAAGGATCCTGAGTATGTAGGCAGAGCAAAGGAAATCCAGAAGGCCCAGAAGGCTATAGAGAGTGGTGAGTGCGCAGGAAAGGCTGTTCCTGAGGTTGCTGAAATCATGGGAGTAGTAAAGAAAAAATTCCCTGAGGCAAGCCATGAGAATATGGGCTTCGGAAGCACAATTTTTGCTGTTAAGCCGGGTGACGGCTCAGCAAGAGAGCAGGCTGCCAGCTGCCAGAAGGTACTTGGAGGCTGGGCAAATATCGCAAACGAGTATGCCACAAAGAGATACCGTTCAAACCTTATCAACTGGGGAATGCTTCCATTCATCATCGATGAGGGAGAGCTTCCGTTCCACAACCTCGACTATATCTTCCTTCCGGGAATCAAGAAGGAAATCGAGGATGCAAAGACAGAGTTTGAGGCATATGTTGTCAAGGATGGTGAATTAAAGCCATTTACACTGAAGATGGGTGAGCTCACAGATGATGAAAGAGAGATAATATTAAAGGGTTGTCTCATCAACTATAACCGTAAATAAGGAGAGTTTAATCCGATGGAAGAAACCGGAAAAGCTGGTAAAAAATCAAACATTGAGATAAATGCAGATAAGGGTGCGAAGCAGAATTCGCACCCGGGGCGTGAGGAATGGCCACATCTGATCAGAATAGGTGTCATGGTATTTGTCACGTTTGCAGTCAGTATACTGTTTTTCTTTGCACTGTACAGATTTGAGGGCTTTGCAGGCATATGGAGCAAGCTGCTTGCGGCAGCAATGCCTATTATAATGGGACTTGTGCTTGCATACCTGATGAATCCTGTCATGCTGTGGCTGGAAAGATGCTTTAAAAAGCTTCTTTCCAAAAAGATGAAAAGCGAAAGCAAGCTGCGAAAGGTTTCAAGAGCTCTTGCAATCACAGGCTCGGTTATTATTCTTGTAGCGATTATTTCGCTCCTCATTGCGGCTATTGTGCCTTCTGTCATAGCAAGTATATCGGGACTTATGAAGACACTGCCAAATGATGTTGCGGCATTCATTAACATGATAAAGAACGGCAATTTCGGGGACAGCAAAATTGCTGAGCTCGCGAGCACAGGTTTACAGAATGCAACCGACTACATTGAGGATTATGCCACAGAAAAGCTGATTCCTGAGGCACAGAAGTATGTTGCACAGATTACAACCGGTGTGATTTCGGTAGTCAGAGGCTTATTTAATTTTATTATCGGAATAATCGTGATGGTCTATGTGATGAGTATTCAGGAGACTCTCGCAGGACAGAGCAAAAAGATAATATATGCTGTCTGCAAGCCAAAGACAGGCAATATCATCATTGAGACGATCAGAAAGACAAATGAGATTTTTGGAGGCTTCATAAGCGGTAAGATTATAGATTCACTGATTATAGGTGTGATTGCATATTTCGGATGTCTGATTTTAAGGATTCCATCATCGGTGCTCGTTGCAGTGATTATCGGCGTCACAAATGTGATTCCGGTATTCGGACCGTTTATCGGTGCAATTCCATCGTTACTCATAGTAGTAATTCAGAGTCCGTGGCATGCGCTTTATCTTCTGATATTTATTGTCGTGCTGCAGCAGGTGGATGGCAATATAATAGGGCCTAAGATACTTGGCTCATCTACCGGTCTTTCGACCTTCTGGGTTATGTTTGCCATACTAATCGGCGGAGGAATGTTTGGTTTTCTTGGAATGTTACTTGGTGTTCCAACCTTTGCTGTGATATACTATATTGTGAAAAGAGTTGTTAATTATGCTCTCAGGAAAAAGAAGCTTCCTGAGGACACAAGGGATTATACAAAGACAACAGGCGTAGATACCAAAAATAATAAGCTTAAATACGAGTAGGTGAAATAAGTGGATAAATACGAATACAATCTCAAGCTGGATCAGATAAAAGCCCTAAGCGCCGAGGAGGGCTATATGAGCGCAGCAGAGATTGCGGATAGCATAAATTGGAACAAAATTAAAAATGTAAATACACTCGTTAAAATCGGCGAAATCTACGAGAAGGCCGAAAGATACCAGGATGCAAGGGACATACTTTTAATGGCCTATGACCGTTCACCAATCGGCAGGATGATTATATACAGACTGGCTGAGGTCGCCATCAAGATGGGTGATTATGATGCTGCTACAGAGTATTATGATGAGTTTGTTGAGATAGCGCCTCATGATGATATGAAGTATGTATTAAGATATGCCATCAAAAAAGGGCAGGGAGCTTCATTTGATGAGCTTATCACTATTCTTGAAGAGTACAAGGATGAAGAATACACTGAGGAGTGGGCATATGAGCTTGCATATCTATACCACAAGGCCGGAAAAGCCGATAAGTGTATAGATGCCTGCGATGAGCTCATTCTGTGGTTCGGAGACGGACCATATGTGGAGCGTGCGCTGGAGCTTAAGATGCTTTATCAGCCACTTACCAAGGCTCAGGAGGAAAAGTACAGACGATTCAAGGCAGAGAAGGAAAAGCCGGCTAAGATAAAGGATGAGGCTGAGGTCACTGAGATAGGTGCCATGGAGATGGTAAAGGGCGGAGAGATAGTGCATGATGACGTAACTATTCCGCAGATTACTGTAAATCAGGAGAAGTTCAATACTGTAAATTTACAGCAGGAGATTGCCAAGGGTATGCAGCAGATCATGGAGGCCAAGGGCAAGAATGAAGTTGCTGATACGATGGATACCATCAAAAAGATAGTTGAGGATATTCCTTATCTCAAGCTCGAAAAGGAGCAGGAAGAGTATGTACAGCAGCCGGAAGAGACAGAGCATATCGCTACAGATGAAGAGATAGATGGTTCACTTAAGTTGAATTTCAAGGAGCTTTTGGGTGAAGACGCTGACGGACAGATGTCTATGGTCATGAGTGAAAAGACTCAGCTTGAGCATCAGATTACAGGACAGATGTCTATACAGGATGTGCTTGAAGAATGGGAAAAGACCAGACATGCGGCTGAAATTGCACTTAAAGAGGCTGAGCAGCAGAAACTTGAGTCAGCTAAGGCAAGAGCACTTCAGGAGGCAGGAGACATCATGGAGAGACTAAATGATGTCATTCCAAAGCTGGATGCAGGTGTCACTCCGAAGGAACTTCTTGAGGAGGAGTATTTGAAGGTGCCGGTTGATATTATAGAGCAGAAAGCTGCCGTGAAGGAGCCTGAAGAAGAGCAGAAACCGGATATGCAGGAGCTTTATGCAGAGGAGACTGTGGATGAAGTACAGGAGCCGCAGGAAGCACCGGAAGATACTATAGACGAAGCACAGGAGCCGCAGGAAGCACCGGAAGAGGCTATAGACGAAGTGCAGGAGTCACAGGAAGCACCGGAGGATACTATAGACGAAGTACAGGAGTCACAGGAAGCACCGGAAGAAGCTATAGAAGAAGTGCAGGAGTCACGGGAAGTACCTGAAGAGGCTGCAGATGAAGCCAAGGAACCGGTTGGAGAGCCGGAGGATATAATTATGGCAGAGGAGTCTGAGAAAGACGAGATACTCATGCAGCCGACTACCATGATGCCTGAAATAACAGATGATATGTTAAATGTCGATGATGATACATCAGATGATGAGACTTCACAGGAGAAAGAAAACGTTTCTGAGAAGAGAGATTTTGATCATGTGACATCATTTATCGAGCAGGAAATAGCCAAGATGACAGCAAAAAATCCGGGACTGGAGAAGAAGCTGGATATGGCTAAGACAAGAAAAATGCCGGATATTTCATTGCCGGAGGATTTAGACAGCGAAGAAGATGACTCGAAATTGAAAGAAACAAAACATATAAAAGAGCTTACAAGCGAACAGAAAGCTATATTTTCATATTTCATACCGGTAAAGGGTATGGAGGATCAGATCTGCAAGGCATATAATGCAGTGCTTGATCATTTCAACAGGAAAGAAAACGCATCCACAGGCAACCTCATTATACAGGGAGAGCAGGGTTGCGGAAAGACAATGCTTGCTACAAGCTTTATAAAGGTATTACAAAAAGATGGTGAACAGCTTACAGGAAAGATGGGCAAGATTGATGCTGCCGCACTCAATAAAAAGGATGTGCAGCAGGTAGTCAGAAAGATAACAGGAGGCTGTCTCATCATAGAAAGAGCCGGTGATATCGACCGCAGCATAGCTGCCCAGCTATCATTTTTGATGGAGCATGATATTACAGGAACACTCTATATACTTGAGGATACATCAAAGGGTATAAAGAAGGCTCTCTCAATGGATGAGGGCTTTGCATCCAAGTTCACGGAAAAGATATCGGTTCCTATTTTTACAAATGATGAACTCGTATTGTTTGCCAAATCGTACTCTGCAGAGCTTGGGTACAAGATAGATGAGATGGCTATTCTGGCATTGCATAACAGAATCAGCAATATTGAGAGGATAGACCAGGCTACCACTCTGACAGAGGTCAAGGATATAATTGACGAGGCCATAGACAGGGAGGCTCACAGCGGACTTAAGAAGGCTATAAGTATTCTGACAGCCAGGCGATATACAGATGATGACCGAATTGTACTCAAAGAGGATCATTTCAGGGAAAAATAAATACTTATGGGGGGTATATATATGTGTAATTTTACAGCAATGGATTGTTACCTGTTTGGTCAGGCAACACACTATGATATCTACAAGAAGATGGGTGCTCACTTAGCTGAGCGTAAAGGAAAAAAAGGAGTGTGCTTTGACGTCTGGGCGCCACATGCGAGGGAAGTATACGTGTTTGGTGAGTTTAACGACTGGAATGAGACCAGTCATGAGATGAAGCGTGTAGAGCCGGAAACCATGGGAGTGTATGAGCTTTTTGTACCGGGAGCGCAAAAGGGTCAGATGTATAAGTTTATTATAGTCACTGAACAGGGTGATAAGCTGTACAAGGCGGATCCATACGCAAACTACGCAGAGCTTCGTCCGGGAACAGCGTCAATCATCACAGATATCGAGCACTTCACATGGACTGACAAAGAGTGGATGGATAAGAGAGCAGCAAAGTCAGATGCTGATGTATATTCTTCACCTATGGCTATATATGAGTGTCATCCGGGCTCATGGATGAGACATCCGGGCAGGGATGATGAGGGCTTTTATACATACAGGGAGCTTGCAAAATCACTCATATCCTATGTGAAAACTATGGGATATACACATATTGAGCTTATGGGTATTTCAGAGTATCCGTTTGATGGCTCATGGGGATATCAGGTGACAGGCTACTATGCACCTACATCGAGGTATGGAGAGCCTGAGGATTTTGCATACTTTGTTGATCAGTGCCATAAAAATAATATCGGAGTAATCCTCGACTGGGTACCTGCACATTTCCCAAAGGATGCGCATGGACTTGCCAATTTCGATGGAACAGCCACATATGAGTATGCAGACCCAAGAAAGGGAGAGCATCCCGACTGGGGCACAAAGATATTTGACTACGGTAAGAATGAAGTAAAGAACTTCCTTATCGGAAGTGCACTTATGTGGATAGAAAATTACCACGTAGACGGACTCCGTGTGGATGCAGTTGCGTCAATGCTTTATCTTGACTATGGAAAGAACGACGGACAGTGGGTGCCAAACAAGTTTGGAGGAAATAAGAACCTCGAGGCAGTAGAGTTTTTCAAGCATATCAATACACTCATACTTGGAAGAAATCACGGAACTGTAATGATAGCCGAAGAGTCTACCGCATGGCCAAAGGTAACAGGCAAGGTAGAGGAAGACGGACTGAACTTCAGCTACAAATGGAACATGGGATGGATGCATGACTTCCTTGATTATATGAAGCTGGATCCATATTTCCGTAAAAATAACCACAACAAGATGACATTTGCGATGAGCTATAATGAGAGTGAGAAATATATTCTGGTACTGTCACATGATGAGGTGGTACATCTGAAGTGTTCTATGCTCAACAAAATGCCGGGCTTAGAAGGGGATAAATTCAAGAACCTCATGGCAGGATATGCATTTATGATGGGACACTGTGGAAAGAAGCTTCTTTTCATGGGACAGGAGTTTGCACAGAAGCAGGAGTGGAGTGAGGAAAGAGAACTCGACTGGTATCTGCTTGAGAATCCGGAGCATAAAAAGATCCAGAACTGGGTAAAGGAGCTGCTTCACCTCTATAGGAGAAACCGCTGTCTGTATGAGCTGGATTCAAGCTGGGAAGGCTTTGAATGGATAAATGCAAACGATGCAGACAGAAGCATCTTCAGCTTTATCAGAAAGAGTAAGGATGGCAAGAATAATATGCTCTTTGTCATCAATTTCACACCGGTAGAGAGACCTGATTACAGAGTCGGAGTGCCAAAGCACAAGACATATCAGCTCGTTTTAGATAGTGAGGATCCTAAGTTTACCGGCAAAACGGTACAAGCGCCTGTAAAGAAGGCTGCAAAGGGCAGAGGCAAGGCAGCAAAACAGTCATATAAGAAGCTGGACTATAAGGCAGTCAAATCAGAGTGTGACGGCAGACCATTTTCATTTGCTTATCCACTTGCGCCTTACGGAGTTGCTGTATTTAAATACTAATATACCGGTAAACAGCAGGGTAAAGGACCGCGCCAATTTAAGGCGCGGTCTTTATTTTTGCGTATTATATGTCGATATATAGTAAAAAGATAACTATTCAGAACCACTGAGAACAAAAAAACTGATGCGTCATGCTTGCATGTAAGCAGCAGATTTTCTTGTTCTCAAGGTGGCTCTGAACAGTTGGATAAAAAATACGAGGTATGAATATCCACAAATAAAGGCTGCAGAGATGGTATATATGCAGGGCACGGAGCAGGAAATATGCAGATAGAGAATTTGATTAATAAAAGCACAGATACGAAAAATACGGACACAAAAACCATAAATGACATGACAGCGGGTATGCGTGTGTCAGACTACATAAAGACAGACAGCAGTGACAATATGTCAAAAAAGGCGGCTGTTGTCGGTTCGTCAAACTCTGTTGATATGTCGGATACGATATATGCAAGACCGCAGGCTAAAAACGAAGCCGGGAACAACGATGGCGCAGATATGGCAGAAAATCTGCTAAATGACATGAATCAGACCTCAGAAAACAGGCGAAATGATATGATTGTCACTGCAAGCACCACCACGAGTGATGATTACAAAGCTGCAAAGGATGACGGCTACGATGTCATTGTCACTGAGACCGACAAGATAAAAGCAGTGCTGGCAAAGGCTGGTGTAGATATATCCATATATGGAGATGATCTGAGCATGGAGCAGCTCACAGACATCACGGGAAGCCAGACTGAAGCGGCCATGCTTGTCAATCAGATGAAAGCATATGATATTCCTGCTACAGATGATAATATAAAGGCAGGTACAGATGCCATAGACCGGGCAAAGAGCCTTACAAATATATCCAATGAGACAAAGGCATATCTGGTCAGAAATAACATGAATCCGACGGTTTCCAATGTATACAAGGCTACGTACAGCAGCAGTCAGGTACAAGATTACAGGCAGAAAACCAAAATGACGGAGATATCAGATGAGCTGTTTGAGGAGCTTAAGCCACAGCTTAAACAGATATTAGAGGAAGCTCATATAGACAGTAGTGATGAGAATCTGAATCAGTGCAGATGGCTGATAGATGAAGATATAGCCGTTACACCTGATAATGTGCTGCTTGCGAATCAGGTAGACTGCATCAACGCAGCAGAAGAAAATGTGAGCAGTGATTTTTATGCAAGGGCAGTGACAGAAGCACTGGCAATGGGAAAAAAGGCTACAGATGCCACTATGTCACAAGATGGTCTGACATTTGACATGGCAAAGAAAGCCTGTGATGTATTAGGTGAGGCGACCGCAGATGACATTGTCACATTAGAGTCAGATAACATACCTGTCACGATAGAGAATCTGTCAAAGCTTATAGCTGCAAGAGGCAAGGATAGTGCAGCATCGCAAGCCTCAGCGAATAAAGCTGCGGATAATCAGATTACAGACAGCCGGGAAGCAAGGCTTGTGACAGCTCAAAGAAAGCTTGAGGAAGCGAGACTTTCCATGACAGCAGAAGCCAACCTTTCACTCATAAAAAAAGGAGTTTCAATAGACACAGAGCCTATTGAACGTGTAGTGGAGCTGCTTAAGCAGCAGGAAAATAAATACTACGGAGCGCTGTTTGGTGAGAGCAGTGTAGAGGCATCTGATGATAGGGTACGTATGTACAATAATGTCTGTGATATTTTCAATCAGATGAAGCAGCAGCCGGCGTATGTACTGACCCTGGAATCCGCTGATGACACTGTGTATGAGCTGTATACAGCAGGCAAAGCAATGAAGCAGTCATTAGAAGCAGCAGCCTCAGTATATGAGACTCTTATGACATCACCGCGGGCAGATATGGGAGATAGTATGTCAAAAGCATTTCAGAATGTGGATGATATACTTAAAGAGCTTCAGATAGATACATCTGAAAGCAATCGCAGGGCTGTGCGGATACTTGCGTACAACAGTACCGACATCACAGAGGACAATATAAAGCAGATAAAGTCTGTAGATGAGCAGGTGCAGAGAGCATTCAGCGATATGACACCGGCGGTGACGATTGAGATGATAAAAAGAGGCATATCACCGCTTGATATGAGCATGAGTGACATAAGTGACACTGCCAGACGGATAAAATCAGAAAATCCTGACGAAAAGGATGAGAAATTCAGCGAGTTTCTCTGGAAGCTTGAAAAGAAAAATGAAATCTCAGAGGAGGAAAGAGACTCATATATAGGCATATACAGGCTTATTTCACAGGTGGAGCAGTCAGATGGTGCTGTGATAGGCTCACTTGTTAATCAGGGAGCAGATATTACAATGAAAAATCTGCTTACAGCGGTCCGGGTACGAGGAAAGAGTGCCATGGACTATAAGGTGGACGATACCTTTGCCGGAGTGGACAGTGTAAGCAGTGGCATTAAAATTGACTCACAGATAGAAAGCGCATATCATACAAACTGCCTAAGGGATGTGCTTGATACACTTTCACCTGAGAAAATGGAGTTTATGCAGTATGACAGCTGGCTTGATATGACTCCGGAGCAGTTAAGGCAGGCTGTATATGAGGCAGACGAGGATAACGCACTGTCAGAGCAATATGCCACAGAACAGCTAAGACAGTTCAATCAGGCAGTTTCGGTGCCTGAGAACGTATATGCTTTTCTAGAGAAATATGATGTAAAAACAACCGCGGTAAACCTCATGGCTGCGTCACGGCTAATGAAAAATCCGTCAGAGGCAGTAAGAAATCTCTGGGAGCGTGGAGACAGTGCTACGGCAAGGGCTCTTTTGGATGAGACTCTCAGACGGTTTTCTGAGTCGGTCAAAAATCCAAAGGAGCTTGCGCAGGCGCAGGAAACGCTGGCTGATACAGCAGAGCATGTTATGGATTCGATGATTATAGAGGATAGGCACACCGGTTCAATAGACCTCAGACAGATGAAGCTATTATGCAGTCAGCTAAGGATAGCTTCAAATATGTCGAGACAGGAAAACTATATTGTACCAATAGAGACTGCAGACGGGGTCACAGGTATGAAGCTTCGCATAGTAAGAGGTGAAGATAAAAAGGGACTGGTTGACATATTCCTTGAGGATAAAAAATGCGGCAGGGTAGCTGCATATTTTGAGGCAAAGGAAAACTCAGTATCTGCTATGATAGTCACAGACGATGAGCAGACTAAAAAGCTGTTTGAAGATAATATCACTATGTTTGAGGCAGGAATAAGTGATGGTGAACAGCGTGTGCGCATAGATGTGGCACTGGAGCATGATATATCTGCAAAAGAGTCTAAGATGTCAGATATGAAATCGAATACTGAGTCAGATAATGAGACTAAAAAGCAGCTTGATGGCAGTGAAAGTGTCCAGACAACCAGACTATATCACATCGCAGAGCAGTTTATTGTAAATGTCCAGAGGGTGATTGCGCAAGATAGTCTGTAACACCGATATATATTGCATGTGCCAGGTCATCCTGATAGTTTTTGTCAGTAAGAAGAAGTGTCTCAGCAGGATTACTCAAGAATCCACATTCTACGATTACGGTCGGGGATGTGGATTTTTTAAGTATAAAGTATTCTTTATTGGGCTTAATGCTTCGTGGCTTTGCGACACAAAGAGAAGTGTTTAAAGCTCCAAGGACAGAGGATGCGAGCTCTTTTCCTGCATCAGAGGCTTCATAATAGAATACCTGTGGACCGCAGCTTGAATTGTCCTCAAAGCTGTTTTGATGGATACTGATGCTGACTGCCACATTGCTTTTAGACATCAGGGCAGTTCTCTTTGTGAGATCATCTGTCTTTGGATGCTTGGAATTATCCGGGGCGAGGTCGCAGTCGGTGGTTCTGGTCATGACAACAGTAAAGCCTCTGTTTTCAAACAGCTGTTTAAGAGCCATTGCAATACTGAGGTTGACATCCTTTTCCATGACGCCGGAGGTGGAAATCTTACCGGGATCACTTCCACCATGTGCTGGTTGTAGTTTACGCAAATTGTGATATGTATTCCCCAGTATATATGGGGAGTTAGAAATGTATTGAGATTAGATAGCCTTTTTCTCCAAGTCCTCACAGTAAACGCTTGAAAATAAATGTTCCAGTTCATTTCCGAAGTTGTATGAGATTTTAAGTTTGCGGTTTTCATAAACTGTTATCTGGTCTATCATTTCCACAATAATATCTCTGTCTAATTCTTCAATGTCTTTCAGTTCCAACAACCGCCTTAACCACGGTGTTTCAAAAACATCTTCTGTTACACTTTCTTTTTTCTTTTCTTCCAGCGTTTCAATCTGTTTGGAGTAAAGCGTTTCTTTTTGTTGATAGTCCTCTCGATAAGAAAGAAATTCTTCTTTAGAAATCAGTTCGTCTTTGTAATCTTCATAAATTGACTTTTTCAGTTTCTTTACTCTTTCAAGTTCTGTTTTTAACTTTGTCAGTTCTATGTCAGTTGATTTTCTGATTTTTGTTGCTGTGAAAGATTGTGATTTTACAAGCTCCTGCAAATTCTCTACATTGCGGATAATCTGCTTTAAATCGCCCAGCACAATATCATTCAATACTTGAAATGGGAGAGTATGCGGAGTGCAATAGTCCTTTCCACTTCTTTTGTAAGTTCCACAATAGAATGAATAAGACCTGCTTCCGTCTGCACGTCGCCAGAAATTTTTCATCATTGCCCGACCACAATCGCCACACTTTATAAAGCCTGCAAAGATATTTTTATTTGTTTCCAAGTCAATATCCCTATGCTTCTTTGTCAGCAGTTTTTGTACCTTATCCCACAGTTGACGGTCTATAATCGGTTCATGCGTATTTTCAACTCTTATCCAGTTTTCTTTCTCAACTGGTCGCTGTTTGCTTCTCATACGCTGATGTTTCTTCCCTTGTATCATGTTGCCGATATACATTTCATTTTTCAACATGATATTTACTGTTGAATACGTCCAATAGGAAGTTTTCTCCAAACGGTTGCAATTTTTATAATTTTCACCGTTGAGCTTTTTATATTCCGACGGACAAAGGATACCCTCTGCATTTAGTATTTTTGCAATGCTTTGTTTTCCTATTCCTTGTGCATACATAGTAAATACTCGTTTTACAACTTCGGACGCATATTCATCAATCACAAGTTTATTCTTATTTGCAGGAGATTTCTTATAGCCATAGCTTGTAAATGCTCCGATAAATTCTCCTGCTTTCTGCTTTGATTTTACAGTCGCTTGAACTTTATTAGAAATATCTCTGGCATACTGTTCGTTAAATATATTTTTAATAGGAAGTAACATATCGTATGCCTGCTTCATACTATCAATATTATCTGTTACAGAAATAAAACGAACATTAAGCTCTGGAAATATTCTTTCCAAATATCGCCCCGTATCAATGTAATCTCGTCCAAAACGGGAAAGGTCTTTTACAACAACACAATTTACCTTGTTATCTTCAATGTCAGCAATCATTCTATGAAAGTCTGGTCTATCGAAATTCGTTCCCGTAAAACCGTCATCAATATAAACATCATATAAGATAAAGTCATCATGCTTATTCACATATTCTGTTAAAAGTTTTCTCTGATTTCCTACACTATCGCTTTCTTCCTTATCTCCGTCCTCTCGTGATAATCTGATATAAATAGCTACGTTAAATAAGCTTGAACCTTTTTGATAAATCATTTTTCCACCTATTCAACTGCCGTACCTATAATAATATCATACAATAAAGTACGGCTTCTTTCCATGATTTTCAAAGGTTTTCCCCTCTTGATATGCGTTTTTAATATGAGATTTCACGATACGGATAAGTAATTCTTCTACAGAAAATTTACATAAAAATTCTCGTTCTACAATATATTGTGCAGGTTTTTTTTTAGTCAATGTATCAGCTCCCTTAATCAACTATCTATTCTCAACATACGCACATAGGCTTATCCAATATGCGTATTTTTCACAATGTTACAGAAGCAAACAGATGGTATTGGAAAGCTTTGTTAGTATCTCAACTATTCCCATTCTTGTGGGCAGAACTGCACCATATCGGTACGGAAAGGTGTGATTTGTTGCAGGAATTTGAAAAGATTTGAAAAAATTTTCGGATACAAAAAAGCCCGCACAAAACATGAATTTTGTGCGAGCTACTGGGATAGTGTATTTAATTGTAGATAGTATGCTGTTAAATCAGATTTGAATATATCGAATTGTACTTAAAGCTTAAAGGCACATTCATCACTCCATTTTTGGTTTGGATGTTTCAATGTAATAAATATGTTCCTTGTTCCACTGTTTTAAACAAAAACAAAATTCGATAACAGCCAAAGCAATATTATATGTATGGGATAGAAAATATAAAAGAGATATTTACACTTTTTTCCTCGTTGATGATTGTATGATAGTATTAGCGGAAGAGCAAGAACCATAATCCACTGATACTGAATTGTAAATATATTCCCTCCTACATCCATAGGAGAAATTCCACCTATTATAGACAATAGATATTCCATACCATGGGAAAGCCCTGTTCCTATTATCGGAATTAATTCCTTGATTTTCCATAAAATAATGGGAACAATATTAGTGGACATAAAAAACATATACACAACAACAAATATCATATACGACAGAATAAGTCTTTTCTTGTTGTCATAAGCTAAATACATTATAATTCCTAAAACAACAAAAATAAGTCCCCCTTCCGTTGTAAACACACTTCCCAAAAGAGCTGGTATCAAATAGAAGCATATTGTTTCCGTATACATATTACTAATTGAACTCAGATAACCACATACTATACATACAATAACTTGATAAGCAATATATAAACTTAGTACTTTTATCCAGGAAACAGCCTTTTGGTTTTTTCTTATTTCTAAGATTTCACATATGCATGCAACGATAAATAATGTTCTAAAGAAATTTAATTCAATTTGTGTACTCATTTGAATAACAGCCATCACAATACTTGCTAAATATAGCCTCAATATATACATCCGCTTAGAACTAGTATACTTTACGCCATTAACAACACCAAAAATAAAAATAGGTGCAGCGATTCGTCCTATCCAATGTAACGGCAAAGACATTGGCAAATCAGGAAAGAAATAAGCTATATGGTCTAAAAACATAGCAATCATAGCTATTATTTTTAACTGAAATATATTCATTAACAATACTCCTTGATTTTATTTTAAAAATATGCTTAATTGTAATCCAAGATTCCATACCCGCTATCTTGGATAAGTGTAAAAGTTA
>ENA-ORNO01000471-ORNO01000471.1-human-gut-metagenome-genome-assembly--contig:-NODE-471-length-26474-cov-6.192967_pt1 | contig 26474 bp, 18 predicted proteins | sample MGYA00242117_ERZ509026 | MGnify/ENA primary metagenome ERZ509026 (study PRJEB26280, sample SAMEA2338710) | human gut metagenome | biome: human gut; feature: human-associated habitat; material: faeces... | reverse complement strand
GGTCACGGCAAACTCGAGCGCCTCCGCACCGCCGCCGGCAAGCTTATGTATCGTCAGCACCGCACTGCCTCCGGTGTTCTCCATCGCACGGACATAGCGCACGATAGCTCGGGAGCTTATCTGCTTCGGGCTTATGAGACTGTCCGCTCCACGGTCGCCGAGTATCTCGCCGTATTCGCTGCGGTTGATTTTCGTGAGAAGCTGCGGCACGCCCACCTTGCGGGCAAACATGCCGATTATGATGTTCTCCTCGTCCATATCCGTCATCGGCAGCACGGCGTCCATGCGGGCGATGTTGTGCATTTTCAAGACCGCCTGCTTCGAGCCGTCCGAGCAAATGACAGTCGCCTCCGGCAGTGCCTCGGACAGGTACTCACACCTCTTGCGATCCATTTCGATTATCTTCACATGCGCACCGCTCTTTGCAAGCATCGGGGTCAGGTACTCGGCAATGCGTCCGCCGCCCACGATGAGTACATTTTTAGACCGCTTCGAGCGCAGCTTCAGCTCATGCGTGAGCTCCACGAGCGCCGATGCGGGAGCGGTCGCATATATCCTGTCGCCGGCTTCGAGCACAAAGCGGCCGTCGGGGATGAACGCCTTGCCGTCACGCACGACGGCGCATACGAGCGTGCGGGTGCGTATCTTGCTGCCCATGTCCGACAGGCGCAGGCCGCACAGCGGGCTTTCCGGCTCGATGCCGAGCTCCACTATCTCAGCCCTGCCCTCGGCAAAGGTGTCTCGCTTTATAAACGCCGGAATCTGCAGCAGGCGGTATAGCTCCTTGGCGGCGAGCAGCTCGGGGTTGATGGACATGGAAAGACCCAGCTCGTCCTTGAGGACATAAAGCTGCTCGGAATACTCACGGTTGCGCACACGGGCTATCGTGTTCATGCAGCCGAGCTTTCGTGCTAAAATGCAGGCGAGGAGGTTCACCTCGTCCTTCGCCGTGACCGCCACCATGAGGTCGCACTCATCGACATTTGCCTCACGCTGCGTGGCTATCGCCGCACCGTTGCCGTAAAGCGTCATGACATCGAGCGTTTCGGATATCATCTTGACCTTTTCCTTGTCGTTGTCGACAAGCACAATGTCGTGATTTTCGTTTGCAAGCTCCTCGGCGAGCGAGAAGCCTATCTTGCCGCCGCCGATAATTACGATTTTCATGCCGAGATCCTTTCCGAACGATTTCTTTAATGTTTAATTTTATCATATATGCGGCGCTGTTTCAAGATACACAGTCCCCCGCTTGCGCTGAGAGTGACTGATGTGTTAGGATAAATGCAATTCTACTTCCGAGGGGTGTATTTGTTCGCCGTGAGCAGATAGTATTAGCTCAGCAAAAGGAGGTTTCAACATGGATCTAATTAAGATAGGCAAATATATAGCAGGCAAGCGCAAGGAGGTGGGGCTTACCCAGCGGCAGCTTGCCGATAAGCTCGGCATGAGCGACAAGTCGGTGTCCAAGTGGGAGCGTGGCGTGTGCCTGCCGGATGTGGCGCTGTACTCGGATCTGTGCGGCATCCTCGGCATCGGCATCAATGAATTTCTCGCCGGCGAGGATATCCCGCAGGAGAGCGTGGTGCAAAAGTCCGAGGAGAACATCATCGGCGTCGCCACCGCCAGTAAGCACCGGCAGAAAAAGCTCAAGTCCGTCGTCGGCATCCTGCTTGCCGTGTCGATACTTGCGCTGTCGGTCATCGGCGTGATGCTCGTCAATGAATATTGGCCGCAAAACTGCATCTACCCCGTCAGCAATGCCAAAAGCGTCGAGATGGAGACCGCCAAGCTGCTCTCCGGTCCCGACGGTGCGCTCATCTACGATTATAAAACGAGCGATAAGTATAAATCGCTGACGATTTTTCGCTATGAGTATATCTCCGGCAAGCTCGTGAGCAAGGAAGCAATAGGCTCGATCGGCTACGAGCAGCCCCTCGGCTCGCCCAAAAGCGGCAAGCTGTTTTTTGTGCCCGATGTTGAGCACTCCACCGTCAAATTCATCTCCGCCGGCAGCGGCTCGCTGGATATACCCATCTTCACCGATGTCGACAAGGATGAGTTCAATATGCGCACCATGCTCGGATTAGCGGGCAAAACGCCCGTCGAATACGACAAGGAGATGGGGCTTTTCGCCCTCGTCTGCGGCAAGGAGCGTGTCTACACCTCCGTCATCGACGAGTACGGCCAAACCACCGCTCCCGCCAACGACTATGTCTGCTACTTCTCCGTCGAATTCGGGAAATAACAAAAAGCTCTCCTGCTTTGGAAACAGGAGAGCTTTTTGCGTGTATTAACAGTATACTTCGGCCTCATTTAATGCTTATGTTCATGTAATATGTCCCTGCGTAGGGTGCAAAGGCGTATCTGATCCCGTTATATGTGTACGGGTCATCGAAAAATTTTACTGCAATGCTCTTTGCTTCTTCAAATTCAAGCGACGGGTCGACGGCCATGACGAGCGGGACGATGGTCTTGGCGATCTCGATCTTGTCGGTCGACTTAAAGCCGACCATGAGCTTTACAATGCCGTGAGCGTCTTTGTCTGCAATGAAGCTGTCGCCTGTTTTAAAGAACAGCACAGTGCCGACGAGCGTGCTTCCGTTTTTCACGATGCAGCACCCGACGCTGTCACTGTCGGCGGCAACGAGCTTCGTGCCGTACTCGGAAAAGCAATAATTGAGCACATCGCCGTATCTTTGTGTGAACTCATCGGGTGTGAGCAGAAGCTCGCCGTCCTTGCAAAGCGTGCTCAGCTTCTTGAGCTTAGAATCGAGCTGTGTGCCGCAAACCGTGCATTTCTGCCGCAGCCACACGGTGGCGGTGGTGTAGTTCGGCTCGTCGAGCTCCCACTCGCCGGGCGTGTGTCCCAAGGCTTCACCCTCGGTCTCGCCGCAATCGGCACAGGTCTTGGGCTCGGTGCAGGTCGCAGCGACCCAATCGTGCTCGTGCGTATCGGGCATGCAAAAAATGACCACGATGAGCACAATAAATAGTCTCAGTACGATGAGTAGGCCGATGAGCACCTTTTTGCCGAGCTTTTTGAGCTTTGCGGTCTTGCTGCCCGGCTCAAGGTATTTCGTCCCGCACTTGGGGCAAAAGCGCTGCCCCTCGCTCAACGGCTCGCCGCATTTCGGGCATACTGCGTTTGAACTCATGTTCTCGTCCACGGCTCAATCTCCTTTCGGCTTTTTCATGACGATCGCACCGACGATGAAGAACACGCCGAAGGCTGCGCTGACGACCGTCCATATGACGAGGTCGCCGAAGCCGCCCGAGATAAGGCCGAAGAACGCACCCAAGAGGTAAAACACCGCCGCCACTATCGAGCCCGCCTTGCTGTTTCTCGCCGCTGCACCCACAACGCCGCCGATGAGCAAGCAAAAAGCCAGCATCATTCCGCTGATGCCGCCGCTCCCGCCGTTATCGGCAAGTGCGTCGCCGACGGTCACAGCGCAGGACTGAAGGGCGATAACAATGAAGAATACTCCGCTGAGGATACCGAGGATTAACTTAGTCGTTTTCAAGGTCTCTATCTCTCCTTTGTGTGCAAGATATTCTCATTATAATTCTAATTTGGAATTATTTCAAGAGCTTCAGCCATTATAATTCCTAAAAAGAATTAAAATGGATGTGAGAACATGAAGCCTCGAAAGCAGCCATACGGTACGAAAAACATATGCGGCGCTAAAATTGAGCAGCTTCGCAAGGAGCGGCGCATGAAGCAGCGCACCCTGGTCGAGATGCTGCAGCTGCGTGGCGTCGACATGAATCCGAGCAGCCTGTCCAAGCTCGAAGGGCAGCAGCGTGTCGCAACGGACATTGAGCTCAAAGCCATAGCCGACGCACTCTCCGTCACGGTCGACAGCCTCCTCAGCGATTGGGAACTGCCCTAAGTTAGTATTTAGCGTAGTACAGCACTGCTATAATTGTCTTTTTGCCCTTATTAGCGTGCTTTTGCTTATGCCTGTCATTGCTTCTACTTGACGGTATGAGTTACCGCCGCTGAGCAGCTCCAAGGCATGGTTTATCTGAGCGGGAGTGTATTTTCTCGGTCTGCCCTCATGATAACCCGCCTGTGTGCAGGCAAGGGCTTTTCCTGCCTGCGTGCGCTCAATTATCATACCTCGCTCAAACTCGGCAAAGGCAAGAAACACCGTGAGGATCAAATTGCCGGTGAGCGTGTTCTCAATAAGCCCGATATTAAGAATGTGAACCTTAACTCCCCGCTCAAACAGCGTTCTGACCGTCAAAACTCCTTCTATAACCGTTCTTGCGAACCTGTCAAGCTTTGTGACGACCAAAGTATCGCCCGCACGCAAGCGCTGCAAAAGCTCATTCAATTGTGGGCGTTCCGTGGTCTTTCCCGTGTACGCTTCCGTGATTATCTTATCGCAGCCGTAAGCCGTCAGAGCCTCGGTCTGCTCTTCGAGACTGTTGCCGTTTCTGCACTGTGCTACGGTGCTTACTCGTGCATATCCGTATATCATTTTCTCCTCCTATTATGACACCTAAGTTATGACACAGGGCAAAACATTGACGCTCTGTCCGGTCACTGACTGTCCCAAAAGTGTTAAGTTATGAATACAGGGGTGATAAAAATATGCTTCTAATAGAGTGTAAGAATTTTTTCACCCCCCATTTGAAAACTACACTTCAATCATCTGTTCGCTGCAGTCCATGCAAGCAATCCTGACGGTGCGTGTTGCTCTGACTGACATACCGCAGCAAGGGCATATATATTTTCGTGTACTTGACGGTTTGCGGGGAGGGGCTGCAAATGTTCCACTGTGAGTTCCTGTGCCGGTTATCTGGAAACCCGAAAGCTCGTTGCGGTTAATCAGGATATCAGTGAGCCCGTTTATAAGAACAAAGTCAAGAAGCTCGTCTGACGGGCTCGTGTGAGACCAGCCGTATTTTTCACTGTGCGCAACGATCAATCCTCGGGCTTCTGATTCAGCTTTAAAGTGCTTATTGTGGTACGTACCACCCCTGCTTGTATCTTGTACGCCGTTTTCGTAGTTGAAATAATGCACCATCTCATGCAGCAGCGTTGCACACACATTCTCAATGGGTCGTGAAAGTGTACCCGCTCCGATATTAATTTCATGTGTCTCTCCGAGCTTTGACACCCATGTGTCCTTGCTCAAAGTAAAATGTCCGTAGGCTTTGGGCGTGCTCTGAATTGTGATGGTCGGCCTTGAAAGTGCACCTTCAAAAAACTCATTATTGAGTAAATCAAATACCTTGTTGAGATACCCTGCGACTCGATTATAACTTGTAAGCTCCTTCATTTTTATCTCCTGTCTTGTTTTTTGTAAGAGGGCAAGTTATAATAAACCTGCCCTTTGATTCACTGTGGTGGTGGTTTCCTCGGGGTAGCCCTTGCCAGAGTTGCCGCTTTGACAAGGGCTTTTTTCATGCGATGGAAAAACGCTTGCTTGCGACCTGCTTGGTGTACTGCTGATACAGTTCGTTGTACTGCTTCTTGAAAGCGGTAGTATCAAAGCGATTGCTGAGAACGGATGTCCATCTGACAATGTACTTTCCTGCTTCAAGCTCCTCTGTGTCACGCTCAAGCATCTCGGCCTTGATCTCATCCCTGAGAGCCTCGGCTTCGGCCTTTGCTTCCTCCACAAGAGCTTCCCACTCCTGCATCTTTGCAATTTTTCTTTCGAGTTCATTAACTGACATTGTACTTTCTCCTTTTTGAATTTATTCGGGATTATCTGTCCCAGTGTCTATATTATAGCACTAATATCTGGTGCTGTCTACTGGCATATTGCACTAATTTGCAGTGCTCTACTTGTGCACTTTCGGCACTTGTTTTTAGTGTATCTGTGTACTATAATAAAGAATAAAGGAGTTGATTTTTTGTCTATACGTTACAAGATAAATGTTATGGCCAAGCTGAAGGACAAGGGCTACTCGTCCACAAGAATAAGAGAAGAAAAACAAATCGGACAATCATATTTACAGCAAATCAGGCATGGTGAATTGGTATCATGGAAAACAATGGACACTCTTTGCAGGTTGCTTGAATGTGATGTTGGGGATATTGTCGAGTTCGTGGAGGACTAGAAATGCTTAGCAAGGAAATGTATGATCTGCTCAAACTCATACCTCGCCATCCGAGTGTCATTGATTACGAAGAGCTTAAAGCATCAACAAAGCTTGAAGAAGAAAAGCTGTTCTCATATTTATGTGATGCTAATTTCGAGACATATGAGTACATTAACTCTCATAATACCCTAGTAAAAGACGGCAGATTCTCTCTGACAGAAAAGGGTCAATCAGCAATAGAAGCATATGAGCAAGAGCAGAGGAACCAAAAAACAATGCAGCAATCCCTGTGTGCTGCTAGATGGGCATTGCTTGCGGCGGCAATTAGTGCTATTACATCAGTCATCGCACTGTTGAGTAATATCTGTTAAGCTATATTTGTTACGGGGGTATTAAAAACCATAGAGCTCTTTGTAATTATTGAATTCAGCGTTAGGTGCTTCATTTTTATACTAACAGAAAAACAGAGCAGGAGAAAAAGCTCCTCGCTCTGTTTTATGTTATTCATACATCACCTATAATGATTTTATTTTTAAACCTCAAAAAACAGCTGTTTTGAATGGTTTTTTGAACACAGACAATTGAGCGGGTATTATAATACTCCCAAATATTCAATAGCATAGAACATCAATTTAGAAAGGGTTTTTCATCTCATATTCACAACGGGGCTGAAGTGCTGATAACGCTTACCTATGTCTTCATCAGTGAGATCAAGGTAGGCCTGTTCGGTGACTGTTACACTGGAATGTCCGAGTATCTTGCTAAGAGAAAAAACATCCATTCCATTCATCAGGCAGCGTTTTGCAAAATTATTGCGCAGGCAGTGAGGCGTGATTTTTTCGTTGATACCGGCACGGCGCAGATACTTTTTGAAATTTGTCTCAAACGTGCTTACTTCAATGTGTGCACCACTGTGCTTGACGGGGAAAAGATAGTCGCTTTCAACATATCTGTCCTTGAATTGAAGCCATCGGCGCAAAATTTGCTCCGTGCGAGGCGAGAAATATACAGTCCGGCTTTTTCTGCCCTTTGTAATCTCTGCTCTCAGAATTAAATGGTGTTTTGTCAGATTCAAGTCTTCAACCGTCACACTTGAACACTCCCCCAGCCTCATGCCGCTGTCCATCATCAGCATTATCATTGCATAGTCCCTGTGCTCTGAAAAATAGGATCGGTCAAGAGAGCCTGTCAGCTTTTTAAAATCATTGTCCGATATATATTCCTTTGCCGTACGGTTGACCTTTATCTGCCGTACTTTTTTCATGGGGTTTTTCTTAAGCAGATAATCGTTATCGAGCCAGTTGAAGAAGGCACGGAGATTACGAATGTAGTTATTTATCGTCACGGTGCTTACCGGCTGTCTGTAATCCCGCCTGCGTTCGGGATAGTTAACTTCTTTTGCCGATTCATCGGCATAGAAAGAGTATTTTCCTCTGGATTGCAAATCGTTTATATAGCGTCGTACAACAGATTCGGAAACTTTGTCAACAGACTCAATACCCATCTTCTCTTTACACCATCTTTCAAAAAGCCGCAGTGTCTGCTCATAGCTTGCCATTGTTTTCTCTCTGAGCTGTCTGCTTCGGCAATACACCATGTACTCATCGATCTGCCGCTCAAAGCTTAAATCTGCCATTAAAAAACTCTCCTGACTATCGGTATTACCCGATAAATCAAGAGAGTTTATTGCAATATGCAGAAAGATTTATAGGCTCGGTCGGCAAAAATCATTCGTACTTTTGTGGGGTTTATAGGTTTAGCTCAGTTTGATGCAAAGCTGCACACCTTGATACTGCCGCTTTCCCTCACCGCACGCCTTGCTTCTGACGCAGACTCAGGCAGTCGGCGATCATGGCGATGAACTCGGAGTTCGTGGGCTTGCCCTTTATATTCGACACGGTGTAGCCGAAAAACTTCTGTAATACCTCGTGTGATTTATTGCCTCGTTTATTGCATTAACTCTGTTGTATTTATCGGGTTTGTGCTGATGATATCAGCATACGGAAAATGTGTCAAGCGTGATACCAATAAACTCTTAAAATTCGCTCATATCATGCTATGATACACACAGAAACACCACACGATTAACAACAGCAAAATTGCTGCCGCATACAAAAGCTTATCGCTATGGTTTGCGATCTTTGAAGTTAGGTATTAACGGTGTGAAAATTTTATTATCCCCTATTAAGACGCAAATTTTTTCACACCTTATTCGTCCGTCACTTTAAATCTATGATACGAGCTCTTCTCCAGAGTTCCTGTCGTCCGCTCAAGCTTCTTTGAAGTAAATTTCTTCAGTATCGTGTTTACTGATTTTAATTTTGTATTGAAAATCCCGTTCAGCCGCTGAACAAGATCAAGCACAGCGCTTTCGGGTATTCTCGTTACACCGTACTTCTTAATGAACTCCTCAAACACCCGCTCCGCCTGTTTTTCTTTCGGGATGAGCGGGTGCACCTTTGCTGCCGGAAACCACTGAGATACCAGTTCATAGTACGGGTTATCGTTTTCGGCCGCCCGCTCAAACGCCTTTTTGCTGTTGTCCAAGTACTTATACCCGCTCACCCTAAGACCATAAAGCTCGAAAACATTCCTAAAGAAGTTAAACCGCACAAAATCAAAGGTCTTTTCAATATACTCAATGTACGCCTTTAGTTCCTTATGCGTGTAGACATTATCCTCAGCCTGTTTGTTGTTGAAAACCGGCAAACCGCTCTTTCGGCAAATTTCTTTAAGGTAGTCATTCGCTGCCCCGCTGTATTCTCTCGTAGCCGTATTTTTAAACGCAATTTCTGTCGCTGCAAAGTTCGATTCCAGCTTCCATGATGTCAACTCAAACTGTTTTGCGTCAACCACAATGTACAGTTCATCTATGCCGTAGCGTACACGCCCCACCATTTGAACAACATCGCTCTGATTATGAGCCTCAACTATCATATAGCCGAAATCTTTGTTTTTGATATTAATGCCCTCTTTGTTTCTTGAGGTCGAAACAAAAAGCTTGATGTCTTCCGGCAGCCTACATTCTTCACGCAGCATTTTCTCCGTTTTAACCATCAAAGCATGTGACTGCGGATCGCTCTTTGCCAGCTCCTTTCGATTTTCTTCTTTGGAAAACGACAGTGCGACCTCTGAGGCTTCCGCTTTTATCCCCTTTAAAATTGCCTGTATACTCGGCGTGTGATTTTTAAAATATACGCCTTTTTCGCCCTTCGCCAGCTTAGCCCTGATAAGTTCATACACCTTTTCGTTCTGAATAAAGGACACATTCGCCGGACAGACACTGATGCACTCATTGCGTTTATCGAGAGTAGTTAGTGACTTTTTCCCAAAGTCCTTTATCGTATCGGGCGTGCCCGTCATAAGGATCAAGTTTTTGCAATAATAAGGGTGCTCGTTTCTGTCGATCTCCCGCTCTCTGAGAAGTACCTCATTGATAAGCGCCTTTATCGCAAATGGAGCATTCTGATATGTAGCGTCCATGACCACAGAATGAACTTCGTCGATTGCAATTACATCAAACAGCTCCCATAAATGCGTTGTGACATCACTTGGGTTGTACGCATTTCTAAGATACTTATCTATGTACGCTCCCGTGCACACAACGCTGCGCTGATAAACTCTATGCTCACCCCAGTCGTCACGAAGGACACGAACGAAGTCTTTATAGTCATCCGGCTCATCACACTCGGCGAGTATTCTGTTCATGTTACCGTATCTTCCAATGTGATTGGTGAGCTCTTTATCGTTCTCATCGAGAAAAAGAGGCGCACACGACGAGCCTTCGGTACTACCGCTCTCCTCGTCGTTCTTTCTGAACTGCGTAAGTGTTTCCTGCACCTTCGCTTTTCTTGATGTTATTAACAGCACAGTCTGTTTTGGACAGTCTTTCAGCTCGCCCTTTATCATGCTCTCGATCAGATAATTCTTGCCGCTGCCTACTCCTGCAAATATCTGAACAAAAAAGTTGGGCTCTATATCCCGCTTGTAGTCTATTGCGTCTGACAAATACTTAGTCCCCACGCCGTCTCCTCCGTTTGATTACATTTTGAGCTCATGCCCATTGTAATTTTATCACAAGAAATTCAGTCCGTAAAATTACGATTGTGTTAATATTTTGAACATACTCTTTCTTATAAAGCCGAATCGTGATATACTTAACTTACATAATTCGACAATAATCGATATGGGGTACACTGAAGATGGATTTTGATTGTCTCAAGCACAGCTATGCTTCTTCGATCCAATTTGGGCTGCTTGTCGGCATAGGATATGAGGATGCGAAGAAGGGTAATGAACTGCTTAACCATGTTTGCAAAAACTATGTAGACAGCGGATATTATAGCGAGCAGGATAAGAAAGCAATGAAGTTAGAGCTGGACATAATCAAGGAAGCACTGGACGCAGAGATCAATTGCAGGTATGGGATGTAGTTGAGGTTTTCGCAAGATCACCCAATGAGCAATCGCGGATTTAAACGAGGAGCTACATTTATGCAGGAACATTGGAGAATAAAGTTTTACAGTGAGTATGACTTGAGTTTTGCTTTCCACATGAAAAGAGCCGAACTCTTCTTTCAAAATTGGGAGCAAAACATCGGCAAGCCTGATATCAACACGATACTTGAGCTATATAACATCGGGAAATACTTTTGTATCGACAAAATAGCCGATATGTGGGCTGAAGAACAGTTTCAGGAGTATAAGAAGAAAGCTGATCAGATTCCCGGGATAATCGGACGCTTTTGCACTTCCGTACCCGATGCGGATTGGCTCTCGATTCATAAAACTGTAGACACTATTTACATTGAGGATTTTTGGGGGATTATCGACGACTATAAGGTTTACGAAAAAATGAGCCCAAGCACTCTTGAAAGCATCCTTAACAGCGATGCAGGCTGCGTGTGGCCTCTTCTTCGTTACCGCCGTCTTTCAGAGCACTACAGTGCGGTTTTGACAAATCATCTGCTCAACAATCGCCAAACAGCGCCTAAGCTCATATCGTATTTTCTTGAGGCCAAAAGATGCAGAGATAAGCCGCTATACTTTCCCAAAGAATTTACAGCCGAACTGTGCATAAAGCTGATCAGTGACTATGTAGACAGCAAAAATCCACATATTAACAGTATGCGGCTGATAGAAAATGCGATGCCCTCTAAAATTCTGCCTATATCAGATAGGCTAAAGAAAAAGGCTCGTGATAAAGGTAAAGAGTTACAGGACAAGCACCTCGAAAACTCGATAGTACTGTCTTACGGAGCGCAAGTTGCATTTAAATCTATTCCGAACGGCTCTAAGGAAGAGTTTTTTGATAAGTCGAAAAACTTCGCCCACTACACATACAGCAAAGAGTGGGTCGATGAAAACAAGGATTTTCCGACGCTGCTGAATAACTTTATATATCTCTTTGAGTATGTCGATCGGTGCTTCAGGTCTAATTTTGTCTCGTTAGAATCTGAGCTCACGCTAACCGAAAAGCACATGTACACTAGAGGCAAAAACGATTACAACGCCGGATTTACTTTCAATTTCAAAGATCACTTGAGCTCTCTTCAAATGTATGCCTATCTTCAGGAGCTAAGTCGGAGGAATATTAGGCTGGAGGATATTTTTAATTGGTTTTTCGAGACATATCTGCACGAGGAGTTCAGTGCAGAAGGTTTTAGATATACACCCCCATCTATCGAAACTATATACTACGAAAAGTGCAAACTGTTATCGAGCGCTATGGATGGAGTTTTAAAGCAGTACCATCTTTTCTGTGAAGACGGCTATGTTGACCGTGAGTTGCTGGAGATGTCATCCCATCCACTCGCTTTCAGAGAGATAAACAGCACTGTCTCCAACAAATATGCATATGCTAATTCACAGGATATTGGCACTGAGATGTTTTTGCTGTTCGATGATCAGTCTAGTCTGCACTTCACCAAGGAAGCCAGCAACAGTAATTACGAATCCTTACAGCAATTATTGGCTTCCGAAAATTTGAGAATAGATGATTTTGCCGAGTTCCAACAAGGCGACTTAAACTGGCTGATTAAACAGGGCTCGATTTTTGTTGACAAGAGCGGATACTTACAGACCAACAAATCCCGAGTGTTTGTGCTGAAGGATTTGTTCCTGCACGAGGTCATTTGCCCAATATACTACGATGATGACCTAAGGCAGCAAGTTTCTGATTTAGCTGCAAGTGGTGACCTGCGCTATGAGAGCACACTGTTTTCTGTCCCTGAGCAAAAATATCTGAACTTCGTTCTTAATAATGCCGAGTTCGGAAACAGTTTGGGGATAAGAAACAGGTATATTCACGACACCTGCCCGCTTGATGAGGACACCGAACTCAGTCACTACTGCGAACTGCTAAAGATCATGGTGTTGATTATCATAAAAATCAACGCCGAGTTCTGTGCGCCGAACCGAAAAAGTACCGTACAATAACGAAATACCGCCTACTGAGTTTTCACTCGGCAGGCGGCGTTTTTTGCTCATTTAATGCTGATGTTCATGTAATATGTCCCTGCGTAGGGTGCAAAGGCGTATCTGATCCCGTTATATGTGTACGGGTCATCGAAAAATTTTACTGCAATGCTCTTTGCTTCTTCAAATTCAAGCGACGGGTCGACGGCCATGACGAGCGGGACGATGGTCTTGGCGATCTCGATCTTGTCGGTCGACTTAAAGCCGACCATGAGCTTTACAATGCCGTGAGCGTCTTTGTCTGCAATGAAGCTGTCGCCTGTTTTAAAGAACAGCACAGTGCCGACGAGCGTGCTTCCGTTTTTCACGATGCAGCACCCGACGCTGTCACTGTCGGCGGCAACGAGCTTCGTGCCGTACTCGGAAAAGCAATAATTGAGCACATCGCCGTATCTTTGTGTGAACTCATCGGGTGTGAGCAGAAGCTCGCCGTCCTTGCAAAGCGTGCTCAGCTTCTTGAGCTTAGAATCGAGCTGTGTGCCGCAAACCGTGCATTTCTGCCGCAGCCACACGGTGGCGGTGGTGTAGTTCGGCTCGTCGAGCTCCCACTCGCCGGGCGTGTGTCCCAAGGCTTCACCCTCGGTCTCGCCGCAATCGGCACAGGTCTTGGGCTCGGTGCAGGTCGCAGCGACCCAATCGTGCTCGTGCGTATCGGGCATGCAAAAAATGACCACGATGAGCACAATAAATAGTCTCAGTACGATGAGTAGGCCGATGAGCACCTTTTTGCCGAGCTTTTTGAGCTTTGCGGTCTTGCTGCCCGGCTCAAGGTATTTCGTCCCGCACTTGGGGCAAAAGCGCTGCCCCTCGCTCAACGGCTCGCCGCATTTCGGGCATACTGCGTTTGAACTCATGTTCTCGTCCACGGCTCAATCTCCTTTCGGCTTTTTCATGACGATCGCACCGACGATGAAGAACACGCCGAAGGCTGCGCTGACGACCGTCCATATGACGAGGTCGCCGAAGCCGCCCGAGATAAGGCCGAAGAACGCACCCAAGAGGTAAAACACCGCCGCCACTATCGAGCCCGCCTTGCTGTTTCTCGCCGCTGCACCCACAACGCCGCCGATGAGCAAGCAAAAAGCCAGCATCATTCCGCTGATGCCGCCGCTCCCGCCGTTATCGGCAAGTGCGTCGCCGACGGTCACAGCGCAGGACTGAAGGGCGATAACAATGAAGAATACTCCGCTGAGGATACCGAGGATTAACTTAGTCGTTTTCAAGGTCTCTATCTCTCCTTTGTGTGCAAGATATTCTCATTATAATTCTAATTTGGAATTATTTCAAGAGCTTCAGCCATTATAATTCCTAAAAAGAATTAAAATGGATGTGAGAACATGAAGCCTCGAAAGCAGCCATACGGTACGAAAAACATATGCGGCGCTAAAATTGAGCAGCTTCGCAAGGAGCGGCGCATGAAGCAGCGCACCCTGGTCGAGATGCTGCAGCTGCGTGGCGTCGACATGAATCCGAGCAGCCTGTCCAAGCTCGAAGGGCAGCAGCGTGTCGCAACGGACATTGAGCTCAAAGCCATAGCCGACGCACTCTCCGTCACGGTCGACAGCCTCCTCAGCGATTGGGAACTGCCCTAAGTTAGTATTTAGCGTAGTACAGCACTGCTATAATTGTCTTTTTGCCCTTATTAGCGTGCTTTTGCTTATGCCTGTCATTGCTTCTACTTGACGGTATGAGTTACCGCCGCTGAGCAGCTCCAAGGCATGGTTTATCTGAGCGGGAGTGTATTTTCTCGGTCTGCCCTCATGATAACCCGCCTGTGTGCAGGCAAGGGCTTTTCCTGCCTGCGTGCGCTCAATTATCATACCTCGCTCAAACTCGGCAAAGGCAAGAAACACCGTGAGGATCAAATTGCCGGTGAGCGTGTTCTCAATAAGCCCGATATTAAGAATGTGAACCTTAACTCCCCGCTCAAACAGCGTTCTGACCGTCAAAACTCCTTCTATAACCGTTCTTGCGAACCTGTCAAGCTTTGTGACGACCAAAGTATCGCCCGCACGCAAGCGCTGCAAAAGCTCATTCAATTGTGGGCGTTCCGTGGTCTTTCCCGTGTACGCTTCCGTGATTATCTTATCGCAGCCGTAAGCCGTCAGAGCCTCGGTCTGCTCTTCGAGACTGTTGCCGTTTCTGCACTGTGCTACGGTGCTTACTCGTGCATATCCGTATATCATTTTCTCCTCCTATTATGACACCTAAGTTATGACACAGGGCAAAACATTGACGCTCTGTCCGGTCACTGACTGTCCCAAAAGTGTTAAGTTATGAATACAGGGGTGATAAAAATATGCTTCTAATAGAGTGTAAGAATTTTTTCACCCCCCATTTGAAAACTACACTTCAATCATCTGTTCGCTGCAGTCCATGCAAGCAATCCTGACGGTGCGTGTTGCTCTGACTGACATACCGCAGCAAGGGCATATATATTTTCGTGTACTTGACGGTTTGCGGGGAGGGGCTGCAAATGTTCCACTGTGAGTTCCTGTGCCGGTTATCTGGAAACCCGAAAGCTCGTTGCGGTTAATCAGGATATCAGTGAGCCCGTTTATAAGAACAAAGTCAAGAAGCTCGTCTGACGGGCTCGTGTGAGACCAGCCGTATTTTTCACTGTGCGCAACGATCAATCCTCGGGCTTCTGATTCAGCTTTAAAGTGCTTATTGTGGTACGTACCACCCCTGCTTGTATCTTGTACGCCGTTTTCGTAGTTGAAATAATGCACCATCTCATGCAGCAGCGTTGCACACACATTCTCAATGGGTCGTGAAAGTGTACCCGCTCCGATATTAATTTCATGTGTCTCTCCGAGCTTTGACACCCATGTGTCCTTGCTCAAAGTAAAATGTCCGTAGGCTTTGGGCGTGCTCTGAATTGTGATGGTCGGCCTTGAAAGTGCACCTTCAAAAAACTCATTATTGAGTAAATCAAATACCTTGTTGAGATACCCTGCGACTCGATTATAACTTGTAAGCTCCTTCATTTTTATCTCCTGTCTTGTTTTTTGTAAGAGGGCAAGTTATAATAAACCTGCCCTTTGATTCACTGTGGTGGTGGTTTCCTCGGGGTAGCCCTTGCCAGAGTTGCCGCTTTGACAAGGGCTTTTTTCATGCGATGGAAAAACGCTTGCTTGCGACCTGCTTGGTGTACTGCTGATACAGTTCGTTGTACTGCTTCTTGAAAGCGGTAGTATCAAAGCGATTGCTGAGAACGGATGTCCATCTGACAATGTACTTTCCTGCTTCAAGCTCCTCTGTGTCACGCTCAAGCATCTCGGCCTTGATCTCATCCCTGAGAGCCTCGGCTTCGGCCTTTGCTTCCTCCACAAGAGCTTCCCACTCCTGCATCTTTGCAATTTTTCTTTCGAGTTCATTAACTGACATTGTACTTTCTCCTTTTTGAATTTATTCGGGATTATCTGTCCCAGTGTCTATATTATAGCACTAATATCTGGTGCTGTCTACTGGCATATTGCACTAATTTGCAGTGCTCTACTTGTGCACTTTCGGCACTTGTTTTTAGTGTATCTGTGTACTATAATAAAGAATAAAGGAGTTGATTTTTTGTCTATACGTTACAAGATAAATGTTATGGCCAAGCTGAAGGACAAGGGCTACTCGTCCACAAGAATAAGAGAAGAAAAACAAATCGGACAATCATATTTACAGCAAATCAGGCATGGTGAATTGGTATCATGGAAAACAATGGACACTCTTTGCAGGTTGCTTGAATGTGATGTTGGGGATATTGTCGAGTTCGTGGAGGACTAGAAATGCTTAGCAAGGAAATGTATGATCTGCTCAAACTCATACCTCGCCATCCGAGTGTCATTGATTACGAAGAGCTTAAAGCATCAACAAAGCTTGAAGAAGAAAAGCTGTTCTCATATTTATGTGATGCTAATTTCGAGACATATGAGTACATTAACTCTCATAATACCCTAGTAAAAGACGGCAGATTCTCTCTGACAGAAAAGGGTCAATCAGCAATAGAAGCATATGAGCAAGAGCAGAGGAACCAAAAAACAATGCAGCAATCCCTGTGTGCTGCTAGATGGGCATTGCTTGCGGCGGCAATTAGTGCTATTACATCAGTCATCGCACTGTTGAGTAATATCTGTTAAGCTATATTTGTTACGGGGGTATTAAAAACCATAGAGCTCTTTGTAATTATTGAATTCAGCGTTAGGTGCTTCATTTTTATACTAACAGAAAAACAGAGCAGGAGAAAAAGCTCCTCGCTCTGTTTTATGTTATTCATACATCACCTATAATGATTTTATTTTTAAACCTCAAAAAACAGCTGTTTTGAATGGTTTTTTGAACACAGACAATTGAGCGGGTATTATAATACTCCCAAATATTCAATAGCATAGAACATCAATTTAGAAAGGGTTTTTCATCTCATATTCACAACGGGGCTGAAGTGCTGATAACGCTTACCTATGTCTTCATCAGTGAGATCAAGGTAGGCCTGTTCGGTGACTGTTACACTGGAATGTCCGAGTATCTTGCTAAGAGAAAAAACATCCATTCCATTCATCAGGCAGCGTTTTGCAAAATTATTGCGCAGGCAGTGAGGCGTGATTTTTTCGTTGATACCGGCACGGCGCAGATACTTTTTGAAATTTGTCTCAAACGTGCTTACTTCAATGTGTGCACCACTGTGCTTGACGGGGAAAAGATAGTCGCTTTCAACATATCTGTCCTTGAATTGAAGCCATCGGCGCAAAATTTGCTCCGTGCGAGGCGAGAAATATACAGTCCGGCTTTTTCTGCCCTTTGTAATCTCTGCTCTCAGAATTAAATGGTGTTTTGTCAGATTCAAGTCTTCAACCGTCACACTTGAACACTCCCCCAGCCTCATGCCGCTGTCCATCATCAGCATTATCATTGCATAGTCCCTGTGCTCTGAAAAATAGGATCGGTCAAGAGAGCCTGTCAGCTTTTTAAAATCATTGTCCGATATATATTCCTTTGCCGTACGGTTGACCTTTATCTGCCGTACTTTTTTCATGGGGTTTTTCTTAAGCAGATAATCGTTATCGAGCCAGTTGAAGAAGGCACGGAGATTACGAATGTAGTTATTTATCGTCACGGTGCTTACCGGCTGTCTGTAATCCCGCCTGCGTTCGGGATAGTTAACTTCTTTTGCCGATTCATCGGCATAGAAAGAGTATTTTCCTCTGGATTGCAAATCGTTTATATAGCGTCGTACAACAGATTCGGAAACTTTGTCAACAGACTCAATACCCATCTTCTCTTTACACCATCTTTCAAAAAGCCGCAGTGTCTGCTCATAGCTTGCCATTGTTTTCTCTCTGAGCTGTCTGCTTCGGCAATACACCATGTACTCATCGATCTGCCGCTCAAAGCTTAAATCTGCCATTAAAAAACTCTCCTGACTATCGGTATTACCCGATAAATCAAGAGAGTTTATTGCAATATGCAGAAAGATTTATAGGCTCGGTCGGCAAAAATCATTCGTACTTTTGTGGGGTTTATAGGTTTAGCTCAGTTTGATGCAAAGCTGCACACCTTGATACTGCCGCTTTCCCTCACCGCACGCCTTGCTTCTGACGCAGACTCAGGCAGTCGGCGATCATGGCGATGAACTCGGAGTTCGTGGGCTTGCCCTTTATATTCGACACGGTGTAGCCGAAAAACTTCTGTAATACCTCGATGTCGCCCCTGTCCCATGCGACCTCGATCGCATGGCGGATGGCTCGTTCGACCCTCGACGGCGTTGTGTTGAACTTCTTGGCGACCTCGGGATACAGCACCTTCGTGACGGCGTTTATGATGTCCATGTCGTTGATGGTCAGAATGATCGCCTCACGCAGATACTGATAACCCTTGATGTGTGCCGGAACGCCGATCTCGTAGATAATCTCGGTGACGAGCGCTTCGAGCGAAGCATCGCCGCCCTTTGATTGTGCGGCCGGCAGCTTCGGCGCATTGATCTGGCGAATGCGGTCGAGCAGCGTCACGATGTCGCAGGGCTTGGTGACAAAATACGCCGCACCCAGCACTGCGCACTCGGTGATGATCTTATCGTTGTAGAAGCCCGACACCACGAGCCCCTTGGTGTCGGGGCAGGCCTCGGGCAGGCGGCGCAGCACCTCAATGCCATCGAGCTTGGCCAGTACGAGATCGAGCACCAGCACATCGGGCTTGCTCTCTGCCACCATGGCGAGTGCGTCCACACCGTCGCCGACGCAGCCGACAAGCTCCAGATCCTCCTCGTTGCGCAGCACCTCGGTCATCAAGCGCTTGAAGTCATCGTTTGTGTCTGCGATAAGTACACGGGTTTTGGTTTCCATAAATAATTATCCTCCATTAAGTAGCCGAAACGGCATCCATGTATTATTTAAGCAAAAACTACCGCTTTTGCGATATAAATTTACCATATTCGGATACTTTTTTCGCACGAATTTTGTCGACCTTGTCGGGAAATTGTTGACATAATTCGACGGATAAATGTTGCAATTTGATGAACGATGCTATTATTTTGCATCTTATGTCGAATTATGTCAAGACATTAATTGTTAAAAAAGTTTGTATCTGTATTTAGCGGCTTAACACAACAAGAATGGTGCCCCAAAAGCGGGCGCCAAATGCATAGCGAAACGCTTCGTGCAGGCCGGAAAGCTGCCAGTTTGAGCGCTGCGCTGCAAATCATTTTGGAGTGCTGAAAAGGCGTCGATTCTTCGGCTTCAAGCACCGTAGACACAAAGCCTGAATTATGAACAAATCTTGAATTTTCAATGGTTTCGTGGATTTTGCGTTAATGCAGTGTCAAACCGGCACACCGTTTGCTTAACGCATCTTGATTGAACAAATGCTCAATTTTTGCATCGCAAAATCCGGCATTTTTCTGTCCTTTGTACCGGCATTATGGCCCTTTTTTGTGCATACAAAAAGAATAGTCCAAAAAGCGTCGCGCCGAGCGTTAAAAAATCGTCATTGTCTTTAATTTTCTGGATATATCAGGTAAGGATCGTTACTTTTTCGTTACCAAGTCCATTTCAAGACCATTTTTTACATGAATTATCACATTTTGTAACCGATTTTGGTGGTGTTTTGTCGAATGAATCTGTATTTTTGTCGAAAATGCGATTTTGAGCGCTATTTTTCGACAAAGCATCATCAACAACATTTCAAATCGCTCAAAAGCCGAATTTGCATATTTTACCCGTCTTAACGCAGTCTTAATGCATCCGGCAAAAAACTTAACACGCATTTCGGCAAGGTTTTTATCTGTCCGAAGCGCTTCTCCGCATCCCGATGTGAAATTGCCCCCGTTGCGGCAGTCTCTGCGTGGCATTTTGAAAATTAAAAAGTTTTTCAACCTCCTGTCCTCAAGCGTCCCTCATTGTACATATTTACTATAGAGGCTGTAACCGGCCCCGTGCGATCCTCCGGATCCGGATATACAAGCATCAACAAAGGAAACAGCGACAGGTGACCCTGTCGCTGTTTCCTCGTTATCTGCGGTTATGCATCCATCCTCGCCGTCATATATTGTAAATTATGTACATAACCATACTAATTATGCTGCCCGTAGCTCTATATGCTAAAACCGTTAATGACTGGTTTCGTGACATTTCAACTCACACGCCCCTTGCGGGGCGTGACCAGCGCCATTGCGTTCTTGCCGCATTTGACCGAATTTCAACTCACACGCCCCTTGCGGGGCGTGACTTCGCAGTTTTCCAATTTGTACCACTCCTCGAGATTTCAACTCACACGCCCCTTGCGGGGCGTGACATCATCTAATTCCAAACCAAACACAATAAAATGAATTTCAACTCACACGCCCCTTGCGGGGCGTGACAATTGCGGCAGACGCAGCAGCACCGCTACCAACAGATTTCAACTCACACGCCCCTTGCGGGGCGTGACCTTCGCAGTTTTCCAGTTTGTACCACTCTTCCAAATTTCAACTCACACGCCCCTTGCGGGGCGTGACTGCATACGCACGACCTTGGCGCACGACACATCAAATTTCAACTCACACGCCCCTTGCGGGGCGTGACGAATCTTCCGCTAATTCCGCTGGTGCTACTATTCATTTCAACTCACACGCCCCTTGCGGGGCGTGACAATTTCGATTATTTTACATCAGATACGATTGAAAATTTCAACTCACACGCCCCTTGCGGGGCGTGACTCCAGTGTTCCCAAACCAAACGGTTGGGAACGAAAATTTCAACTCACACGCCCCTTGCGGGGCGTGACTCTGCTGCGTCTGTCTCCGTTCCTTCCTCCAGTATTTCAACTCACACGCCCCTTGCGGGGCGTGACTTGTGCCGCCGGAGGTTGCTTTTTTCAATCGATCATTTCAACTCACACGCCCCTTGCGGGGCGTGACGATCAAGGCCAGCCCCGCTACAAACGACCATACGATTTCAACTCACACGCCCCTTGCGGGGCGTGACTAGCCGAAAGCACGCCGTTAGATTCCGTCAATTTGATTTCAACTCACACGCCCCTTGCGGGGCGTGACGTAATGCGGGCTGGATATGGTACGAGAGCCAATTTATTTCAACTCACACGCCCCTTGCGGGGCGTGACAAAGCAGACTTGTCAGCGGACATTCAACAGATAATTTCAACTCACACGCCCCTTGCGGGGCGTGACTATAGCGGGTACCGCCACGGGCGTCTCTCTCGAGATTTCAACTCACACGCCCCTTGCGGGGCGTGACCATGATATTTAGCGGCAATAAACGGCTTGCCACCATTTCAACTCACACGCCCCTTGCGGGGCGTGACTTCCAGCAACTGGACACACAGCCGTGTAAATTTCGGTAAATTTTTCAATTTCAACTCACACGCCCCTTGCGGGGCGTGACTTCGGTGCTGCTGCCCGAAATTCTGCGTTGTCCATTTCAACTCACACGCCCCTTGCGGGGCGTGACGGCATGGGTAACATAGGATTACCACCCATGCCGCATTTCAACTCACACGCCCCTTGCGGGGCGTGACACGAACGGGGTACATGAAAATCATCATATGTCAATTTCAACTCACACGCCCCTTGCGGGGCGTGACATGCAGAAAAAACGTTTAATTCGCTGCCCCTTGATTTCAACTCACACGCCCCTTGCGGGGCGTGACGAAACCTCCTTCGGACGACCGTCAGCAACCTTATATTTCAACTCACACGCCCCTTGCGGGGCGTGACGCAGGCGCAGAAACCTGAGGAACAGAATATTCAAATTTCAACTCACACGCCCCTTGCGGGGCGTGACCGTATCAGTGCCGGTGGCAAAGATTTCCTTATTTATTTCAACTCACACGCCCCTTGCGGGGCGTGACCAAAAAGTATGAAGGCGATGTTTATTCGTCGGATATTTCAACTCACACGCCCCTTGCGGGGCGTGACATCTGACTATCCGGAATGCGCTGCACCTGCTCAAATTTCAACTCACACGCCCCTTGCGGGGCGTGACAATTCTTGCCAATCACGATTTTTGGCAGCTTCAAATTTCAACTCACACGCCCCTTGCGGGGCGTGACAACGCCTTGTCGTCCGTATCAGTACCAGTGGCAATTTCAACTCACACGCCCCTTGCGGGGCGTGACAACGTATCATAATCATCAGCAAAATGCCAAACATCATTTCAACTCACACGCCCCTTGCGGGGCGTGACGCAACGGTTCGCCGGTTTCAGGGTTACCATAGTATTTCAACTCACACGCCCCTTGCGGGGCGTGACTATTTTTTGTCCGATGAATATTCAGTACCGGAATATTTCAACTCACACGCCCCTTGCGGGGCGTGACCGCCGCTTCGTGTACAGTTTCAAGGCGGGAGAGTACATTTCAACTCACACGCCCCTTGCGGGGCGTGACGGCGCAAGCTCAGGCACTTGCCGTTGCGCAGGCTATTTCAACTCACACGCCCCTTGCGGGGCGTGACAGACAGCGCCGAGACTGTTGCAGCAAACATAGGCATTTCAACTCACACGCCCCTTGCGGGGCGTGACGCCTTGTCTTTGTTGCTCATTGCTTTGCCTCCTTATTTCAACTCACACGCCCCTTGCGGGGCGTGACCGCAACATTTTGGGTAACATGGCGGTCACGCTCTACATCTTGGGGCGGACTTTATTATTTTGCACCTTTTGCAGGCGCTTTTTGCTATTTTCTTGCAATTTCTGCGCAAAATCGCAGGCGAACCCGTCGCAGAAATCACATCACGGGCGGTTCACCTCAGACGATTATCACGCCCTCGGGGTCATACCCGCCCTTTGCGCCGATATGCTCGACCTTTTTGTGCCAATCGTTGCCGAGATAGTAAAACCGCAGGCTGTCGAGCTCCTCATCGATTATCTGCACGAGCTCGTTTTTGAGCTTCATGAACTCGCCGTAATCGAGGTTGGCCTCGAAAACCGAGTTCTGCACCCTTTGTGCACGGCTTTGGCACTTCTTTGCGACGAGCCGCAGCCGCTTTCGACCGGCGGCACTCTGCGTACTCACATCATAGCTTATCAAAACCATCATGGCTCTCACCTATTAATATAGCACGGGTACTCGTCGAGCTCGCCGCGGATGAACTTTGCAAAAAGATTGCTCTGCACATACGGCAGCAGGCCGAACTGAATTTTCTGCTTGAGATAGGGATGCTCAATGTCGCTGCGCTTTTTCTCCTGCCACTTTGTGAGCACTTTTTTCCTGCCGTCATCGTTGAGCCAGACCGCACCGGTGGGCTTAAACTCAAAGTCGGCATCGGTGAGCATGCCGAGATTGAACATCGTCAGCGTGAAGCGCTCGGCGTGACACCTCGTTTCCTCGACGAGGTCGCAGGCAAGCGAACTGCGGCCGCTGCGAAGCTGATGGAAAAAGCCGAAATAGCTGTCGAGCCCGACTGTCTCGAGCGCTGCGGCAAACTCATTCGTATAAAGCGTGTACACAAACGAGAGCACGGCGTTCACGGGGTCGAGCGGCGGGCGCTTACTGCGGTAATCGAAGCTTGTCGGGCCGGTAAACAGCTTGCCGAAAACGCCGAAGTACATTTTTGCGCAGTTGCCCTCGATACCAAGGACGGTCTCCAGACTGTCGGTCTCGCAGACCTTGCTTATCCCGTCCTTGAGATAATCAATGGCGGCGGTGACCTCCTCGTCCTCACGCAGAGCGGGGATATCGTGCCGTGAGCGGCGCAGGACGCTTATGCAGTTTACAAGCTTCGCTGCGATGGTGTTTCTCGCAAGGGCGACGCTCTTTTCACGGATCACATCTATCTGCGCGACCCGCAGGAACACATTGCCCCGTGTCTCGCCGCTGACCTTGGCAAGAAACCGCCCCTGCGGCGAAACGAAGGACAGCGCCACCTGCTCCTCAACGCACTTGCCCATGAGCGCCGGAGAGCAGCCGAGATAGCCGAAGCAGACGATAGCCTCGACATTCGCAAACGGGATGCGCAGCTTCGTTTCGCCATCGATGCGGCAGACGAGGTTGTCGTTTTCAAGCGACAGATAGGCGTTTTCATTTGTCACATAAACGGTGTTGAGCAGCTTCCTCATAGCCCACACTCCCTTCGCACGCAGTCGGCAACGCTCTCGTGTTTTCGGCGGCTTGTGACCTGCGGCATGCACATATCCTTCATCGAGCAGCCGCTGCACTTCTGCCCTTTTCTGATATCGGGTATGCGCCCCTCAGCGATATACGAGCGCATTTGCGCCAGCAGCGTCAGCAGCTCATCATGAAACGACGCATCGAATGACACCACAAAGCGCTTTCGGGCATCCGCATAATATATCTCGGCGGTGCAGTCGGTTTTGAACAGCTTATCGGCGCAGAGCTTCTGTGCATAAAGCTGCATTGCGTCATCGTGCCGGATCATGCCCGTTTTGGGCTTTGTGGGCTTGTACTCAACGATACAAAGTCCGGCGGCGGACTCCTCAAGGCAGTCGAGCTTGCCGAAAAGGCCGAGCTCATCGTCCCAAACATCGACATCGGTATAGCGCTTTCTGCCACGGGCGGAGAAGCTCTCGCCGCTGTGCACCCGCTCGTGGACGGCGTTTGCCTTGACGACAAAATAGTTTTCCGCCCACGCTCTGTCTATCTCGAGCAGCCCCCACCTGTGCGGGCAGTACAGGTAGTGCTGCAGGCTGCGGACGGAGATCGTCTCCATCACACCATGCGGCTGAGCGTTACGCCCTCAGGCATGGTCTCGTCGACCTCGACGGCGTAATCGGCAAACACTCTGGGAGGTGCGTCCTTGTCCTTCTGACGGACAACTATCTTGTCGAACAACTCACCCGAGGGTGCGTTGCCGAGCAGGCTGTCGTGCTTAAAGACATACAGTCTGCGCATGCACATTTTGCCCCTTGCGGCGCTGTGGTCATTCTCGAACATGTTGCGGATAGCCTCCCACAGAAGCTCAAGGTCGTCCTCGTCAAAGCCGGTGACCTTCTGCGCAAGGGCAGCGGAGATATAGCCCTCGCCACGGTACAGAGCATAGGGGATGATGCTCTTTTTGCCCATTGTACCGTCGCTCCCGTCCTCTTTTGTTATTGCCTGACGGGTCACGGTCACCTCCTGAGGCACAATTGGCGACATGCTGCGTGCAAAGTTGAGCTGCACAGGGCCTCTGACTATTCCGCAGGGGTCGTCGCCGGTTGACATGACTGCGCCGAAGGCGCGGACATCGAAGTAATTTTCGCACATATACTGCCTTGCCGTGAGCACATCGTCCTTGTCTGTTTTCTTTTTGCCGGTCTCAAGGCCGCAGGCTTTATATGCTTCGGTAAACTTGGTATTCAACGCCTTGTCAGGCTTGATGAGGATATTGTAGCGAGGTTCACCCTCTTTCACAAGCTCGACATAGTTTCTTATCTTGCGCTTTAGACAAACATCGGTGACATAACCGAAGTCGGTCTCGGGATCCGTGCGGGGCGTATTCCCGAAATCGGGGTCTCCGTTGGGATTGCCGTTTTCGACATCAAAAAGCATTACAAATTCGTAGCGGTTAGATATGGCCATGACAGTTCCTCCTATTATTCATCGGCTGCGTCCGCAGCGGCTTTCTTTTCAAATCTCTGATTTTTCTGCTGATAATACCCGAGCATGAATACGCCCTGTTCCTTAAGCGAGAGGCGAGGAGGGAATGCGCTTTCCATCATGCCGATTATCTCGGTGACCTCTTTGTCCATGCGGTACGCCGTTTTTTTGTCCAGCTTTGCAAGGTGGTGCTGCGACAGCGAGAGCAACCTCGAAAAAACACTTGCCGGTCTTGTCGCCGCCGCCGAGAAGTACGAATCCCTTATCGTGCGGTTGAGCTTGTCTTTCGACGCACAGCGCTGAATGTCTTCAAGCTTGCAGAACAGTCTGCCGCAAAGGTACGCCGGATCTCTGTTTTCCAGATCGAGTGACATTTTTATCTCCTCCTGTTTTCCTTTCAGTCTTGCACTGCGATTTATGCAGGCCTTTATAAGTCCCATTCGGACATTGTTCATTTTGTCATCGGGGCTGGTTTTGACCCTCCTCAATGCCGTTGCAAGAAGCGCATCTGGGTAGGGCGTGCCGTTTATTATGGCATCAAACAGCTTTGCCATGAGCGCAGGCGACACCTTGTCGCTGCTGTCGGAAGATTCTTCTTTGGACTTTCGTTTTTTTGCTTTTCCTTTGTCTTCGTCATCGGAGGGTTTCGGATCTCGCTTTGTTGGCATTAGCGCTTTGTATATAGCATTTATCGTTATGGGGCGCTCGTCACCGTCCAATTGCATATCCGAGTGATGTTGGATGGTGTTTTGCAATATCTTGCCGAAGCTTTGACGGTAAACGCACTTGACCGCCAGTCTGGATTTAGTCGGCTTTACACCCACGACATAGAAGCTGACATCGCTGTCGATATTGTCAATGCCGTCGACTATCTCCTGCGTGGCCTTGCCGTGTTTTATTTCTTTAAACACCGAATCGAGCCCTT
>ENA-ORNO01000469-ORNO01000469.1-human-gut-metagenome-genome-assembly--contig:-NODE-469-length-26552-cov-4.194852_pt1 | contig 26552 bp, 28 predicted proteins | sample MGYA00242117_ERZ509026 | MGnify/ENA primary metagenome ERZ509026 (study PRJEB26280, sample SAMEA2338710) | human gut metagenome | biome: human gut; feature: human-associated habitat; material: faeces... | reverse complement strand
GACGCTCAAGGGCAGTCCCAGCGGAAACTGTATGCCGTCCGTTTTGTGTGTAAATGATCAGGGCGGAAAGCGCATCGATCTGAGCGAGGACATGAGCGGTACGCTCCGTGCCAACGAAAAAGGGCATCAGCCGCTCGTTTATGAAAATCACGGCATTGATGCGCGCATTCGAGAGTCTGGCGAGATTAGTCCTACTGTCATCGCCAGATATGGCACGGGCGGAGGCAATACGCCGTTGATTCAGGAGAGTGACGTCTACTGCATCGTTGGCAACGTTATTGATCGCCAGCCGGAAAACGGCGGCAACGGCGCAGGTTATCAACAGGATCTTTCGTATACTTTGACGGCGATGGACCGGCACGCGGTCTATGCGCGGCAGCGTGTGGATGAATTCAAAGATGACGATATTGCCAGCACACAAAGTGCCAGACAATCCAAGGACACAACGGATCTGGTCATGGAACCGGATCGTCAGTACGCGCAGCTCGTCCGCAGACTCACCCCACTGGAATGTGAGCGCCTGCAAGGGTTTCTGGATGACTGGACAAATATCCCCGGCGCGTCGGACTCTGCCAGATACCGTGCTCTCGGCAACAGCATTCCTGTGCCGTGCGTGGAATTCATTATGAAAAGCCTGCAAGCAGTTGCCGCAATGGAGGCTGATGTCATGCAGAGCCAAGTACAAGGAGAGCATCATGCAGAAGAATGAATTTGAAACCATGGTCAAGGAACTGCTGCCAGCCGTGACAGAGCAGGCCATGGAAAAATGGACGCAGTATGCACAGGAGTTGGAGCAGGACGGCACGGAAAAGGCATGCGACCTTTATGATGCCGCCTATGTGGAACTGCGTCTCATCAAGGAGCATCAGGGAGAGCCGACCGCAGCGAGCCTGTTCAACTACGGGGAGCAGTTCGTGTTCAATTATTTTGAACTGCGCGGTGCGGCGGCGAAGCTCACCGAGGGTTGGACGCTGGAGCAGATCCGCGACTATACCATTGAAAACGGATGCGACCCCACCGACGAGGAATACCGGGAATCCGCACAGGCGCTGCAGGCGTTCCGCAGCCAGCAGGAGCATACATTTTCCGGCGAGATGTGCTTGTAATATGCTTCGTTTTGCGGCGATTCTTTGTTGCTTCTAGTGAATAGCTTTGTTCCGGCGCTTACAGTATGCTTGCTTTGCAAATCAAAAAGGAAAGGACGAAGCCCAATGGCAGATAAAAAGAACTTGTGCGCTATGATTCCGGCAGATCTCCACGCGCGTGTGCGGCAGGAGCAGGAGCAATCCGGCAAGACACTCAGCGAATTCGTAGAACAACTTATCACAGATTATTACAAAATGAAAGAAGGAACAAAAATGACAGGCGATATGAGAACCATGGCGATCCAGCTTCCGGAAGAACTCTTCGAGCGGCTGAAGGCATATCTCAAGCGGAATAACCTCAAGCAGAAGCAGTTCATCATCGGACTGATTGAGGACGCGCTGGAGCAGGAGGAAGAAGACACTGCTGAGCAGCCGGAGACAGAAGAATCCGACGAACCGGACATGGAAGCCGAAGAAGAATAACCGCGCAGCCGGAAGCCGCAGGGATCGCCTGCGGCTTCTGCTTTTGCATTTGCAGACGCGCTGTGGTATAGTTGAAATTGCAGATGGGAGGTGCGGCGCATGAATGAAAAAGAGCTGATCGGCAAGATCCACAGCTCCATGTACCATCAGCTTCAGGTGCGCGGATATGCCGCGCCGGTGGATGTGCTCATCGACACCGGTATCCTGCCGAAACAGAAATATGAGGATTGGCGGTTTGGACGAGTGCGGTATCTCGAAGCCGTGTGCAATGCCAACCTGAAACGGCTGTCCTTTGTGCTGCGCCAGATGCGCGTGTATGCGCAGACGCATGATCTGAAGCCATCCTTCTGCTATTACAAGCGATGGGGTGTCCGCAAGAAAAACGGGACCGGTCACAAGCCGGTCATTCCGCTGCAATTCAGTAAAAGCGGAAGCCTGGAAATCGAGCGGAGCTATGCCACCCACTTCGTCGATCTGGCGCGTGTGCAGGAGCTAAAAGCGGCGCAGCCGCAAACAGAAGAATAACCACCCAGTGCCGCCGCAGGATGTTCTGCGGCGGCGCTTTTTGCATTTTGGAGGTGATCGTATTTACATTTACCCCGATAACCTGAACGCCAAAGCCACGCTCTGGCTCTGGCAGCTCCGGGACCTGGCCGTCATCGGCATTGGGCTTCTCATCGCGGTACTTGCGCTGACGCAGCTTGGATTGTTTCTGCCCATGGTGCTGGTGGCGGCGTATGCGTTTTTGTCCATCCATCTGGACGGACTGAGCGTGCTGGATTTTCTCTCGTTCGTCGTGAGCTTTTACATCACGGAACAGCAAATCTTTGAATGGGAGGACCCGACATGAAAAAACAGAAGAAAGACAAGCGTCGGCAGTCCACCCAGCAGCTCATGGGCATTCAGAAAATCACGGACTACTGCATTTCTACCGACGCGGGCGATCTTGTTTTTTACATCATCAAGCCCACAAACATCAGCGTGCTTCCCGCGGGCGCAGTCAGCGCGAAGATCCGTGCGCTCCAAAATACACTCAGCGCGCAGGCGGGCGTCGAGCTGCTGGCGATGAACTCCCGCGAGAGCTTTAACGCGACGTGTCTCTTTTACCACGACCGAATGCAGGCGGAGCAGAATCCCGCGATTCGGGAGTTGCTCGAACAGGATCGCGCATTTCTGGACGAAAAGCAGGTGCAGATGACGCTGGCGCGGGAGTTCTATCTCGCCGTCCGACTGAAAAACGAGAAGCCCGACACGGCGTACACGCTGCTGTCCACCATCGAGACAAAATTCCGCGACAACGGCTTCACCACGCGCCGCGCCGGAAAAGAAGACCTCAAACGCTTACTTGCTATTTATTTCGAACAAAACACCACGACGGAGCGCTTCGAGGACTACGACGGTCAGCGATTCATGGAGGCGACGGGATGAGTATTTTCAGAAGAAAAAAGCAGACCGACGCGGAAACAGAATCTTTGAAATCCTTCCTCGACATGATCGCGCCCAGCATCGTGAAATTTGAAACCGGCTATTACATCTGCGGCAACACGTTCCGCTGCATTTGGGCGCTGCGCGAGTACCCAACATCGACCGACGATCTTGCCATCCTGCGGCATTTGGGCGAAAAGCACGGCGTGACGCTGCACATCTATACACGCATGGTCTCGCCGCTCGAAGAACGCAAAATCGTCCATAACGCCGAGATCCGCAACCGGATGAACCGCGGCAGCTCGCAGGATTTGCAGCGGTCGGTGGAAGCAGAGAGCAATTTGCAGGATGTGGCAAACCTCATTGGTTCTCTGCACCGAAACAAAGAACCGCTGCTGCACTGCGCCGTCTACATCGAAATGATCGCGGGAGATATGCAGGAGCTGCAAATTTTGCAGACGAATGTGGAGGTCGAGCTCATGCGCTCGAAGCTGAACGTGGACAGACTAAAGCTCCGCCAGCAGGCAGGCTTCTGCGCCGTCAGCCCGGTCGGGTACAACGCCTTTGGCACAGAGTATGAGCGCGTCCTGCCAGCAAGCTCGGTCGCAAATCTGTTCCCATTCAACTATTCCGGTAAAACGGACCGAAAAGGCTTTTACATCGGAAAGGACAAATATGGCAGCAACATTGTGGTGGACTTCGACCAGCGCGACGAAGATAAGACATCTGCCAACGTTCTCATCCTCGGCAACTCCGGTCAGGGCAAGAGCTACCTCATGAAACTGCTTCTGCTCAACTTTTTGGAAGCAGGAAAATCGGTCATCACGCTGGATGTGGAGCATGAGCAGTGGGAGCTGTGTCAGGCGCTCGGCGGCTGCTTTGCGGACATCATCGAGGGAACGTATAAGATCAATCTGCTGGAACCCCGCTGCTGGGACACCGATGCAGACCCATATGATGTGGACGCGCCCAAAGCGTTCCGGCAGTCCACCCGGCTGGCGCAGCACACATCCTTCCTCAAGGATGTTTTTCGTACCTATAAGGACTTTACGACAGCGCAGATCGATACGATTGAAATTATGTTAACCAAACTATACACGGAATGGGGCATCACAGAGGAAACGGATTTTTCGCAGATGCGGCCGGAGGACTACCCCATTCTCTCAGAATTGTATGATTTTATCGAGATCGAGTACGAGAATTTCGACGAAACGAAGCCGCAGCTCTATACGCGCGAGACGCTCCAGCAGATCCTGCTGGGGCTGCACTCCATGTGCCGCGGCGCGGACTCGAAATTCTTCAACGGTCACACAAACCTGACCTCAACGCGCTTTCTGGTGTTCGGTGTAAAAGGTCTGCTGTCCGTGGCGCAGAATGTGCGCAGCACGATCCTACTGAATCTGCTGTCGTATATGTCGGACAAGCTGCTCACCGAGGGCAACACGGTTGCGGCGCTGGATGAACTCTTCTTCCAGCAGGGCGATCATGGCATAGCCGCCGCCGAAAGTCATGAGGCCGACCTTAAACGACGCTATGAAAATGTCAAGCAGCTGTCTCATCTTTTCAATGTTTCAGCGTATTCTACATATTTGGCAACTTTTTCGTCACATTCTGCTTTGTTTTCGCCCTTGGCAAGGATATATACCTTGACCTTGGGCTCTGTGCCGGAGGGACGGACAATGAACGCCGTCTCGTCGGCAAGCTCGAAATACAGAACATTCGAGCCCTTTATATCCGTCTGACCCATCACGCCGAGCTTGGGCACGATGAGGTCGCCAGTGGAATAGTCACGGATGCAGAAGACCTCGGTGCCGGAGATGCTCTTCGGCGGGTCATTGCGAAGGTCTGCCATGAGGTTTTTCATCTTCTCGATGCCGTCAAGGCCGGGCATGACAAGGTTGAGCGTGCGCTCCTCGTAGTAACCGTACTTTTCGTACAGGCTCTCCATAGCCTGCTTGAGGTTCATGCCCTTGGCAAGGTAATGTGCCGCCATCTCGGCGACCATCATCGATGCCGTCACGGCATCCTTATCACGGACATAGTCGCCCATCATGTAGCCGTAGCTCTCCTCATAGGCGAAAATATATTTATAGGTGCCTGCCTTTTCCCACTCCGCAACACGCTCGGCCATGAACTTAAAGCCGGTGAAGGTGTCCTCAAAGTGAACTCCGTTCGACTCGGCGACGGCCTTGGCCATCTCGGTGGTAACGATGCTCTTGACAGCACCTGCGTTTTCGGGCAGAGTACCTGCCTCACGGCGGGCGTTGATGATATAGTCAAGCAGCAGAACGCCGAGCTGGTTGCCGGTGATGGGTGTATAGTCCTCTCCATCACGAACCATGACGCCGATGCGATCCGAGTCGGGGTCAGTGCCGATAATAAGGTCGCTTCCGACCTTCTTTGCCAGTGCAACCGCAAGATAGAAGCCCTCGGGGTTCTCGGGATTGGGGCTTTCGACCGTGGAGAAGTTGCCGTCGAGTACCATCTGCTCGGGCACGGGGTAAAGCCGGGTCACGCCAAGGCGCTTTAGCGCTTCGGGGACGAGTTTATAGCCTGCGCCGTGGAACGGAGTGTAGATGATCTTCAGCTTATCGGCAACGCTCGCCACAACATCCTTGTTGATAGCCTGTCCCAACACGCAGGCAAGGTATGCCTCGTCGGTCTCGGTGCCTATCATCTCGATCCTGCCATCGGCAACGGCCTCGTCAAAGTCGCAGGTGACAAAGTCACGGAAAATATCTATCTTATTCATCTGCTCGGCTATTGCTGCGGCGTGCTGCGGCGGAAGCTGCGCACCGTCCGACCAATAGACCTTGTAGCCGTTATACTCCTTGGGGTTATGGCTTGCGGTGATGTTAAGACCGGCGGTAGTGCCGTAATGGCGCACGGCAAAGCTCAGCTCCGGCGTGGGGCGCAGAGCGTCAAAAATGCGCACATGGATGCCGTTTGCCGCCATGATGCAGGCCGCCTCGTGTGCAAACAGCTCGCTGTTATTGCGGCAGTCAAAGCAGATGGCGATGCCCTTGCGCATGGCCTCCGCACCCTCGGTCTTGATAACATTGGCAAAGGCCTGAGTTGCGTGGCGGATGACATGGACATTCATCTGATGAAGGCCGAGCTTCATGGTGCCTCTTAATCCGGCGGTGCCGAACTCAAGCGGGGCAAAAAAGCGGCTTTCTATCTCCTTTTCGTCGTCTGCGATGGATTTGAGCTCTTCCCACTCCTTTTCACTCAGGTTGGGACTGTCGAGCCAAAGCTGGTATTCTTCCTTATAGTTCCTCATATACTGCGCTCCCTTCGGTTAAATTGACAGCGTCTTCATACATAGTTTTCGGGACATATATGTCAACACCCTGACCGCTCATTCCGATTATAAGTCTCCCGAAATCGCCGTCTGCCGGGTATTGTCTCACACAGGGGATATCGTAAGCGTTGAGGAGATTGACTATCATCTCGTCACGCATGTCAAAGCTCATGCAGTGGGTGAGAAAAACGGGCTCGATAAGCTCGCCGTTTTCGTCCTTCGGCCAAGTCTCAAGGAGCTTGCCGGTTATCTTTCTGCCCCATTCAAGCTTCAAATTTTCTTCCATATGATAACCTCGTTTTGTCATTTATGATAACGGGAGCCTTCGATTATCTTGAAGCTCCGGTATATCTGCTCTGTAAGCATGACCCTCGCAAGATGGTGCGGAAAGGTCATTTCGCTCATGCCAAGGCGCATATCCGCTCGCTGCTTTACACTTTCAGCCATACCGAACGAACCGCCGATAATAAAGCATATTTTCCCTCTGCCGGACAAGGCGAGGGAATTTATCTTTTGTGCAAGCTCTTCGCTTTTAAGCTGCTTTGCGCCGACACACATGGCGATGACATAAGCATCCTTGGGTATAGCCTTTTCGATATCGGCACTTTCACGCACCAGCGCATTTTCAATCTCTTTATCCGAGGGCTTATCGCCGAGCTTAGTCTCGTTAAGCTCTGCGCACTCAAACTTGCAGTAGGCGGACAGCCTGCGGGCATACTCGTTAAAGGCATCGATATAAAACCTCTCTCGCAGCTTGCCCACGCATATGAACTTTATATTAAGCATTGTACGCTATCACCCACGCTAACCGCAAGCATTTTATCCATCGGTGCAACATGAAGCCCGACATTTTCGCCGGTCAAACCTGCGCTCACGGTGTTGAACGCTAACTGCGGTGTGTTATTTTCTCGGCTAAGATGCCCCACTATTATATCCCATGCGCCGGATTTTGCAAGATGTAAGGCAAGTTTTGCGCAATCTTCATTGGATAAATGTCCGTTTTCGGACAAAATACGGCGTTTCAGGAAGTAAGGATAGGGGCCGTCGTGCAGCATTTCAAGGTCGTGATTAGCCTCAATAAGTGCCATGTGTGCACCCTCAAGGCCGTAGACGAGCTCATCGGTTATGCTGCCGGTGTCGGTCGCAAAGGCGGCGACGGAGCTTCCTTCAAAGCGATAACCGACGCTGAATTTCGAGTCGTGCGGTGTGCGGAAGGCCTTGACGTCTATGCCGCCCATGCCGAACACTTCATTTACGGGTATTGCGACAAGCCGGTTTTTAAGCTCCGGTTTCATTGCGGCGAGCACCTCGCACAGCTCAGTGGGTGCAAATATACTTATATCATGGTGCTTTGTAAGCATGGAAAGTCCCGATATGTGATCGGAGTGCTCATGTGTAATGAGCACTCCGCATAAATCCTGCGGCGAAAGTCCAAGCTCTTTTAGGGCAGAAACAGTTCTGCGCATGGAAATCCCCGCATCTATAAGTATATTCGCTTCGCCGTCGGATACAAGGCTGCAGTTACCTGTCGAGCCGCTGGCAAAAGTTACTATACGCATATTTTAACCTATTGCAATTACCTTTTCGTGAATTTCGGGTTCGTCGGGAAAATCAACGATGGAGATGTCCGCACCCAAGGCACGGAGCTTACCCACAAAGTTTTCATATCCCCTCTCGATAAAGTGGATGTCTTCAATTTCGGTAGTACCGCTTGCACACAGACCAGCAATGACCATTGCCGCCCCTGCTCTGAGGTCGCAGGCCATGACGGGTGCCCCCGTGAGCTTTGCACCGCCCTCAAAAATGGCTATTCTGCCGTCAACCTGAATGTCGGCGCCCATCTTGCGCAGCTCATTGACATACTTAAAGCGGTTATCATATATACCCTCGGTGATGACCGAGGTGCCGCTTGCCATGGACAAAAGTGCGCCCATCTGCGGCTGCATATCGGTCGGAAAGCCCGGATAAGGCAGAGTCTTGACATTAGCCTTGCGCAGATTGCCGTTGCCCTTTACGAGAACGGAATCTTCGTACTCGAGTACGATGGTGCCGGTCTCACGCAGCTTTGCCGAGATGCATTCAAGATGCTTGGGAATGACATTCTTGATGAGCACCTCGCCGCCGGTGGCCGCAGCAGCTACCATGTAGGTGCCTGCCTCTATCTGGTCGGGAATGATGGAATAGCTGCCGCCGTGGAGTCTGTCGACACCGTTGACCTTTACAGTGTCAGTGCCCGCACCTCTTATGTCGGCGCCCATGGAGTTGAGGAAGTTTGCAAGGTCGACGATATGCGGCTCACGGGCTGCGTTTTCTATGATAGTCCTGCCGGACGCAAGCGTTGCGGCAAGGATTATATTCATCGTTGCACCGACAGAGACCTTATCAAGGTATATCTTTGCACCGTGCAGTCTGCCGTCGGGGGCTTCGGCGTAAACAAAACCGTTTTTGACCTCGATATCTGCGCCCAGAGCAGTCATGCCCTTGATATGCTGGTCTATCGGGCGAACACCGAAGTTGCAGCCGCCGGGCATGGTGGTCTTTGCACTGCCGAAACGGCTGAGCATTGCGCCTATCAGATAATACGATGCACGGATCTTGCGCATAAGATCAAACGGTGCGTCGGAAAATTTCACATTACGGCTGTCGATCTCAATAGTAGATCCATTTATAAGCTTGACCTCTGCGCCAAGATGGGTGAGGATGGTAAGCAGCATATCGGTGTCGCTTATCTGCGGCATATTTTCAATACGGCAGACACCGTCGACCATCAGCGCAGCCGGGATTATTGCGACCGCTGCGTTTTTCGCTCCGCTTATATCAACTTCGCCCTGAAGCGGCTTTCCGCCGTTAATCACATACTTTTCCATTTGGTACACCTTTCGTGTTGTGATGCGCCCATTCGCATCGGCTTTGTATTATAACATAGGGTATCGATGATGGCAATTAGCAATGTAAACAAATCGTAACTATTTTTTCTGTTCAAGAAGACGCTTTGCCTTAAGCACGGCAATGACGGTCTTGCCGTCGTCTACCTCGCCGGACATGACCATATCGACAAGCTCGTCTATATGGTGCTTCTCGACGCTCAAAAACTCTCCCTCGTCGGGATGGCTTTTGCCGGCATTGAGCTCCTGCGCAAGATAAATATGCAAAACCTCGGTGGAAAAGCCCGGAGAAGTGCAGATCGGTCCGAGATAAGTAAGCTCATCTGCGGAAAATCCCGTTTCCTCCGACAGCTCTCTGACGGCACACTCACGATGATCCTCGCCCTTTTCGAGCTTACCCGCCGGCGCCTCGAGCATTACCTTGCCCATAGGATAGCGAAACTGACGGACGCAGTAGCAGAAACCGTCATCGTCAATGGGCAGTACTGTAACTCCGCCGGGATGCTCAACGACCTCACGCTTGACTATGCTTCCGTCACACAGCTCGGCGTGATCAAGCATGACATTCACAATGACGCCGCTGTATTTAAGCTCACTATCTATTTTCTTCTCTGACAGGTCCATAATACCCTCGGTAAAAAATAATTATCACTTTACATAATGCGTACATAGTATAGCATCAATGTTTCAGCATTACCATAATTTTTGTATGGAAATGTGAACTTTTTTTTGCTAAAATCGAGATTGTAAACAAATTTTTTCGAGGTGTTATTCGCTTTGACTTCATTTTGTAACTATTATGTAATTTATCAAAATCACGGAGAATGATATTATGTTATCCGAAAACGCAAACGAAGAGGCTCTTGCGCTGATACTTGACGGTGACAGCTTCACAAATGACGAGCTGTACGCAAGGATAAGGTCAGCCCTGCCTGCGGACGACCGCAGCCTTGACGCAGACATTTATACATACGCAGGCAAGACCCTGATACTTGCCTACCCCACTCCCCCGCTTCGGCAGCGAGTTAAAGAGCCTGCGCTCAGACTAAAACGAAGATAAAGCTTCACCGCCTGCAAAAAAGCAGACGGTGAAATTTATTATTTTATATTATTTTAATTATTCGCCCTCAATGCACCGTCCAACAGTCCAAGCGTCATCCAGTAAAACGGTGCGGTCAAAAACATGCTGATGCCGAAGAACGCCTGTATGCAATAGCACAGTACCGCAGCTCCGCAGGCAGCGGCAGCCAGCCGGTGCGGCATTACCCCGCTTTATCCACTTTGCGGCAGCGATGCCGAGCGCAGCAAGATATGCAAGCAGTGCAAAAGTGCCTTGGTGGAACAGGATATTCAGATACTCATTGTGCGCCGTATCTATTTCGGCGACGAGCTCAACGCCCTTGTCGGGGTCATAGCGGGTGAATGCCTCAAGCTGAGCGTGGCTCATGGTGTCCGGCCCTGTGCCGAACCAAAGATTATCGGGTATCTTCTCAAGGACGCTTTTCCAAATATGTATTCTACCCGAGCCGAAGGTGTCGCTGACATTGCCGTGCAGAAGCTCGTGCGCCTCGTGCAGCATCCCTCCGCCGATATCGGCAACGAAGAGAAATACAAGTGTGAGAACGAAAACGACAAGTATCGCGATCGCAATGATCTTTCTTGCTTTTGCCGATACGGGCAGGACAATTGGCAATGAGAGCACCGCTCCGCCGAACACACCGACAAGGCCCGCCATGACGGACATTTTTAATAGTACGAAAAGCGCTGCTGCTGTCGGAATAAGAAGTGTAAAACGCCATTTGTCCTTCATTCTGACCACTGATACCCACAGCAGCGTTGTCGCAACACACAGGAAGCCCGCAACGAGATCGGTATTACCGATTGTGCCGAGATAAGCGCCGGAATAGTCAACGCCCGCTCCGAAGTAGTTAAGATTGCCCGGGTACAGGCCGAAGGGGTTACCGCCGTATAGCTGAACGATGCTTATCACGCTGAATCCCAGTACCGAGGCACCGAGCAGGTACGCCATCCAAGGCTTGACCCTGCCGAAGCTCGACAGGAACACGGCAGTAAACACATACAAGGCTATACTGCGCACGCCCTCATATCGTGAAGTACCGACCCAAGTCTCGCTTCTGTACGGCGACAGGAGTGCCGACACAACCGTCAGCAGCAGAAAGATAAGCAGCAGACGCTGCACCCATGTGCTTTCCCTTATATACGCCTTGAGCTCCTGCTTTGAAACGACCTCAGTCGCAAGGCTTGCCGGTATCAAAATAAGCGTCAGGATGACATAGCCGCCACATATTGTATTGAACATTGTAAGCTTTGCCTCGGTGATGCCGCCGTACCCCGATGAATTGAACCAGAACAGGAACACCGTCAGCATGAGCACTATAAACACATAACTCAGCTTTGTAAAAACATCCTCTGAGCGTCTTTTTTGTTTCATTATGCACCTCTTGTCAGCTTTGCTGAATTTAGTTTAGATAATAATTTCTAAAAAGTCAATGACAACGAAAATTTTCCCCGTTCATTTTCCGTGATTGAATATTTTAGGGCATGATGGTATAATCGGTGCAATTTTCGGAGGCGCTTATGGAACTTGCTATTGCTTTTATATTATTCATAATATGTGTCGCCGTGTCGCTGATACTTGACATATCCATGCTCGCTCCCCTGCTTGTCGGCTTTGTGCTGTTTACCGCACTCGCCGCCAAGAATGGGTTTGCGCTCAAAACCGTGCTCAAGATGGCTGTAGGAAGCCTCAAGGAGTCGTTTATAGTCGTAGGCATTCTCCTGCTCATCGGCTGCCTTACGGGACTCTGGCGCTCAAGCGGCACGGTTGCTTATTTTGTCACACTCGGTGTCTCGGTCATGCCGCCGTCGTTTTTCCTGCTTGCGGCGTTTCTTCTTTCCGCTGCTATGTCCTTTGCCATCGGCACGAGCTTCGGCGTTACCGCAACGGCGGGAGTTATCATCATGAGCATCGCCCACGCAGGCGGCATTTCCCCGATACCCGTTGCGGGTGCCGTGCTGTCGGGCGTTTATGTCGGCGACCGTGGCTCACCTGCTTCATCGGCCGCAAATTTAGTTGCTGCCGTCACGGGTACGGATGTAGAAAAGAATATAAAGATCATGCTCAAAAGCGGTGCTGTGCCGTTTTTGCTGTGCTGTGTGATCTACGGCGTGTTATCGGTATTCTATCCCATGCAAAGCACCGATTCGCAAGTGCTCTTGCAGCTCGGCGAGGAGTTCAGGCTTTCGTGGCTGTGCCTTATCCCTGCAATTTTGATGATAGTTCTGCCGTTTTGCAAGGTCAAGGTCAAATGGGCAATGGCGATAGACATCGTTGTGTCGTTCGTGCTTGCCATGATCACACAGGGCGCCGGCTTTGCAGATTGCTTTGAAACCATGCTGCTCGGCTTTGAGCCGCAAAACGCCGCTCTTTCCACGATGCTCTCGGGCGGCGGCGTGAGATCGATGCTCGAGGTGTGCGGTATTTTGCTGCTCTCCGGCACATACGGCGGCATTTTCCACGGTACCGGTATGCTTGACAGTCTTTCGGAAAAGCTTATAATATTAAAAAGTAAGGTCGGACGCTTCCCAGTCATGGCGCTTCTCTCGTTTGCAGTCAGCATAGTGTTCTGCAATCAGACGATAGGCGTTATCATGCTTAGCCAGCTATCCGAGGGCTTGTACGGCACGGAAGATGCCGAGCGGTACAGCAAAATGATAGATATCGAAAACTCGGTCATCGTCATTGCGGGTCTCGTCCCGTGGTGCATCGCCTGCTCGGTGCCCCTTGCGATGATGAATGTCGGCGCTGCGGCCGTACCCATGGCGTTCTATCTCTGGCTTATCCCGCTGTGCACCGCCATTGCTTATAAAAGAAACAAAAGATCAATTACGGAGGTATGAGGATGAAGGTACTTATTATCAACGGAAGCCCCAGATCTCACGGCAACACTGCCGCTGCCCTCGATGAGATGAAGAAGGTCTTTACCGCCGAGGGTGTCGAGTTTGAGGAGGTGCATGTCGGTCAGCTTGAGCTGCACAGCTGCATATCCTGCGGAAGCTGCTCTAAAACCGGCAAATGCGTCTTTGACGATGAGGTCAACAAGACCGCTCCCCTGCTCGAAAAGTGCGACGGTGTGGTCATCGGAAGCCCCGTACACTTTGCGCAGGCGCCCGGTGCGCTCACCTCGTTCGTATCCCGCCTGTTTTACAGCACATGGGCCGTTGACAAGACCATGAAGGTCGGCGCAGTCATGGTCAGCGCAAGGCGCTCGGGCACGACCGCCACATTCGACGAGCTCAACAAGTTCTTTACCATCTCGCAGATGCCTGTCGTATCCGGCAGGTACTGGAACAATGTCTACGGCCGAAAGCCCGGAGAGTCGGTGCGGGATGCAGAGGGCATGCAGAACGCCCGCTATGTAGCACGCAACATGGTGTTCCTGATGAAGAGCATCGCACTCGGCAAGGAGCAATTCGGTCTGCCCGAAAAAGAGGACGTTGTATTCACAAACTTCATAAGATGATAAAAACCGGAGGAGCTCAGCGCTCCTCCGGTTTCAGTTTATTTTGAGTTGTGCTTTTCAATGGCATCGGTCATGCGGTCAAGACCGGTTTATATTATCGAGCGGGGCATTGCAAGGTTAAGGCGGATATATCCGGCTGCATTGCCGACAAACATTTTTTCACCCATGGTCTTAAAGGCGCTCACAAGCTCACCCTCTGTCACATACTCTGCCTTACCCTTGACCTGATAGCCCTCAAGGCTCTGAGGATCGTAAACGGAGATTGCAATTTTGCCATCACCTGCAGTGAGGTTTTTGAGCGTTGTTTTCAGAAAAGATATTGGTTGATTTATTAGCTGCTAATAAATTTCATAGTGACGCACTATCGCTTTGCCCAGCCGGCGTACAGTGTTACCGTAACGGGTGCTGACCAATCCGGCTCACCGCTTGCGTTTACTGCAAAGAACGATGCCGCAGGGACGGTTTTAACAGGTTCTCCGCTGCACTCGGCATCCGTGAACCAGCCGATGAAGGTATAACCGTCGCGCTGCGGAGTGCCGTACGCCGCAGGATATGTATTCGTGCCGGACATGAGCGGACCGTAGGTATTGACGGTTTTTGACTGCTCGCCGTCTATAGCTCCGCCGTTTGCGTCCAAGGTCAGCATGAAGCGCATTCCGTTATCGGTCACGGCTCTCCATACTGCGTTGACGGTTATGCGAATATCGCCGTTTTCGTCGGGTGTGCGGCTGCGTATATCATCGATGTCTATGCTGCCGTCCGTTACAGGCACAGGGTCTCCCCTGCCGCTCATTACCCAGCAGACAAATTCAAAACCGTCGACCGCCACCGGCTGAGGCATATCAATGCTCGCACCGGCAGCAAGGTCGGCAACGGATATGCTGCTCTCAGCAAGCACCAGCGGCATATAGTTTTCGTCAAAGCTGCAATTATTGACGGTATAATACACCGTGCCGTCGTTGTCCGGAGTTATGACGCTGTTCGTGACGGCAGGCTGCAGCGGCGGTGAATTGTCGGGCGCAGGCTGCGTTTTGCGCTCGGAAGGTAAAATGAGCATTCCGACAAAGATCATTGCCGCCGAAATAAGGCATGCCTTTTTCCGCCATCCACGCTTTTTCGGTGGAGGCGTGTCAGGCGCTCGGGTATTCTGCCCGAACTCATCCGGCAGCGGCGTGAATTCCGACGCCGAGCCGAATTCAAGATCGTCCTTTTTCATGCTCACACCGAATGGACATCAAGTCTGCTGTACGGGCACTCGATGCCGAGCTTTCTGAACCCGAGCAGCAGCTCTCTGTTCAGCAGTCTTCCGGCGGAGAATATGTTCTTTTCATCGACCTCTACCACAAATCTCAGTAAAATGCCGGACGCTTCGAGTGACTGCACGCCGAGATACTCCGGCAGCCCCTTGAGCGTATCGGGATTGTTATCATAAATTTGCTGCATGAGTGCCGGGAGCTTCTTTTCGAACTCGCCAAGGTCGGTCTCATAGGGTATGCTGATATCGCCGACAGCACGGGAGGAGTTGTCAGAGCGGTTTAAGATGTTCTTCATCTCGGAATTATTGACTATCTTGACATTGTCGCCGGCATCTGTTATGCATGTAGTTCTTATGCCGATAGCTGTTACCTTGCCCCGAAAGCCGTTGACCTCCACGATATCGCCGACATTATACTGATTTTCAAGCAGCATGAAGGTACCGGTAACGATATCGGCAATGAGGCTCTCGGCGCTGAAGCCGACTATCAATGCCAAAACACCGACGCTGGCGATAATGGTCGTGATGTTAACGCCGATTATCGTAAGTCCCCAGCACAGTATCACAATGAATGCAATGTATTTCACAAGACTGTTTGTAAGTGAAATCAAAGAATCGGCTCTGTTACTTTTGGGCTTAAAAAGCCCAAGGATAAGCATAATAATATTTTTCACAAGCAAAACGCCGAATATCATCAGCGCAAGCTTTGCAATTGCGGACATATCAATGACCACATCCGTTTTAAGCTTCGCCACATCGACAGCGCCGGTCGAGACGCATATAATTGCAGCCGCTGCCAAAAGGGCAGCATAGATGACCGTCCTCACAACATTGCGCTTTGAACTGTTCTCACCCATAACGGCACCTCCGTCAATCGTTTATATTTGTTTATACAATTTGATTATAAAGCACGGACAGGCAATGTTCAATGCAAATATTGATATAAATATTAATATTTTGCTAAAATTATTTACTATTTATCAGTGAAGCGGCTTCAATATCAATCGTTCATTGAAAGGATCTGTTTTAATGAATGAAGAAAAACGGCCGAAATTTGTCATGAAAAAATGAACAGATAGAAGGCCAAAAATCGGCAAGTCTCTTTCGAGACTTGCCGATTTTTGGTGGAGATGAGGGGAGTTGAACCCCTGTCCGAAAACGCTTTAACAGGAACTTCTCCGAGCGCAGGCGGTCATTTACATTCCCTTGCCCCTGCGCAGGCCGACATGCTCAAGGGTTTGGTAGCTTCATTATGCATGGTGCGCTCAAAGCTTTGCGCACTCATGTTCACCACTAATCGACGCCCTGTCCCCGGCCGTGGTCCTCCGAGGCAGAACGCTCGCTAATTAAGCAGCGAGAAGAACAGTGTTATTGTTGTTCTTTAATTTATAAGGTGCCCATTATCATAAGCTCCCGCATTCTCAACTCTCCGCCTTCGGGGCCGCTATTTTATCGTTTCGCTGTTGTTGATGACCGACGCGGAATAAAGAAACAGCGCATCGTCCGCTTTTGTGAAGTCGATCACCTTTCCGAGAGCGGAAGGCGAGATATAGCGGATATCGACGAGCGTTATCTCGGAATACCCTGCTGCAAGAAGCGGGGCTATACTGCTGCCGAACGAATCACGAAAAACGATCAGCCGACGTTCCTTCGCAGCATTCGGATTTGTGATCCTGATGATCGAGCGTGCGCCGCCGAGAAACATCTCGTATGGATCGCGTCCGCCTGCCGCCTTGAGGTCGTAAACCGGTATCTCGGACGCTGTCTCGGCATTATATACCTTCAGGCTGCGTATCACGGAGTTGTCAAGATACCTAAACGGCTCCGATGCGTGCGGAAGCGCCGATTGACCGTAGTAGACGCCGTAAAAAGGGACGCCGGTGTCGTGCGCCTCGCATTCCCCTATCGGCTCCGCACCCATTTTGTCCACAATTTCGTCAGCGACCTTCAGTATTCTTTCCTGCCGCCAATGCGGATCGGTGTAATAGAAATCATCCGGTGAAAGAAGCTTTGAAATGTCAATATATTTCGCCTGCGGAAATCCGCTTTGCAGACGCTTGACGAGCGCATTGTAATCCTTGTCGGGATAGCCGTTTGTCGACGCGATAAAAGTGTTTTTGTCCGGGATCACACACAGATATGTTTTTGCTCCGGAATTCTTGAGATAGGTGTCAAACACATGCTGAAAGCGACTTGCGGCACGGTCAACGGACGGGTAGTTTGTCGGGAAATCAAGCTTTGAAAGATGCTCCCCGACGGAATACAGCCCGTTGTTGTCTTTTTGCATAAAAACCTTCGCAGCGGCGGCTGCCTTCAAGGTACGAAAGCCGTCCCGCAGCGGAAACTGATCGAGCATATATTTTTCAAAGCCGCTCATGAAGCTGCCGTCCGCAACGGACGAAAGCGACAGCGCAGGGCTTTTCGCAAGATGCCGTCTTTCGGCTGTCGATTCATCGGCATCGGGCAAAATCCAAAACAAAGCAGCAAAAACCGCAATGAAACCAAGTGACAAAACCAATGTAAGTATTTGTTGGGCTTTCTTCATAATACTCCTCCGGGGAAAGGTTTGAATCTGCAAGTCAGAACCGGAAATAAACGAACGGATTGAACGAACCGTCGATCAGATACGCCGTGCATACGGCAATCGAAGCGACCGTCGCTATCGGCGTTAAAACGGTAAGAACCCTGCTTCCGCCCGCCGTCCCTCCGATTTTCTCATAAATTCGTTTGGGCAGAGGGGTTGCGCCGACAACTGCGACGATAAGCAGTACGAGATTACTTTTCAGATAATACAGCGAAGCCGTGTTCGCAGCGGGGATTCCGGCAAGCCCGAACAGGGACTTAAAGCTCATAAATGCGTCGGCAATACTTGCCGAATCGAACAGTACAAACCCGAGCATGACAAACAACAGCGTGTAGATGTGCATCGGAACGGCACACCGTGCCTTCGGGTGCAGAATATATTTTTCAAACAGTAAGAGCAGCGCATATAGCAGCCCCCATAGAATGAAATTCCACGCCGCCCCGTGCCAAAAGCCGGTGGCTGCCCACACGATAAGAATATTGAAAACATGCCGTATAGGCTTTACACGGTTTCCGCCGAGAGGGATATAAAGGTAGTCACGAAACCAACTGCCGAGAGAAATATGCCAGCGGCGCCAGAATTCCGTGATGCTTGAGGAAATATAAGGGTAGTTGAAGTTCTCGGGGAAGCGGAACCCGAAAATGCGCCCCAGTCCTATCGCCATATCGGAATACCCGGAAAAATCAAAATAGATGTGCAGCATATATGCTGCGGCGTATAGCCAATAAAACAGCACGGTTTTCTCATCGTACGCCTTGAATTCGGATACGAGAAGTGCCGCCGAATTTGCAAGAAGTATCTTCTTTGCAAGACCGATGGAAAAGCGCTTAATCCCCTCCGACGCGTCGGCAAGCGTTGTTTTCCTATTTTTCAGGCTTCCGGCAATGTCGGAATAGCGGACAATAGGACCGGCTATCAGTTGCGGGAACATCGCCACATACATCGCAAGATCGATAAAATTGCGCTGTGCCGGCACATCGCCGCGATAAACATCTATGACATAGCTCAGGATCTGGAATGTATAAAAACTGATACCTACCGGCAGAGCCACCTTCAGAAGCGGGATGGAAAGACCTGTTACCGCATTGAAATTTCCGATAAAAAAGTCCGCATATTTGCAGTATGCAAGCAGGCCAAGACTGGCGAAACGGCAAGCGCCAGCTTGGCAATTTTCGTCCCGCGAAAGCGTTCAACGAGAAGTGCAGCAACGTACGACTGCGTTATCGCCGCAAGCATAAAAACGAGATATTTCGGCTCTCCCCAACCGTAGAAGAACAAACTTGCAAGAAGGAGAACGGTATTCTTCATACGGTCGGGAACAACGAAATACATGAGCAAAACGCACGGCAGAAAGCAGTACAGAAACGTTATACTTGAAAACAGCATAGCTTTGTCTTATGCGATGGGCACATCGAAAAGCTGCTTTGCTGAGCTGTATTCCGCTGACAGCTTTGCGACAAAGGTGTCTGTCAGTTCCCCGGCACCGAACACGGAAACGATATAATCGCCGACGGTCAGGATAACGAGCTTCTCGGGGATTCCGCACAGCCATTGGCGTGCAAGAATGTTTTCTTTAATTTTACCTGCAAGTGCTTCGGCGTTTCCGGAGTCCTTAACATGGTATACGCCGCAGGAGAAGTTGTTCTGATTCAGCATATGCATAAGCGATGCGGCATCGTCTATCTCGGAAGCCTGCGCCTTCGGGAAGCCGAGCTCAAAGTCAAGGGCTTCTGCATCGGAAACATCGAATTTGCCGGGCTTATCATCCTTCATGTGTTTTTCGGAACCGCCTGTTGCGGGGAATTTTTCGTCGGTTGAATACTTGCTCCAGACCTTTTCAAGAATTTCCAAAGCGCTTTTAGGCTGATCTTTTTGAGCGCCGGAGGGCGATGTCGCACCGCCTTCGGAGCCCTTATCGGCGCAGGCGGCAAGTGAGAGAACCATAACGGCAGCGAGGATAAATGCAAGTATCTTTTTCATAAGTGGATTTTCCTTTCTCTGTAAATTATTTGCTGTTTATATGTTTATATATTATTGCCGCAAAAGCGGGCGACAATTAAAATAAAACTACCTGTTTTTGACCGGCAGGCTGATCTCAAACACCGCTCCGCCGTCGTTTTTGGCTTTTATCGTTCCCCTGTGTAGGGCAACTATCTCCCTTGCGAGGGCAAGACCGATCCCAGTTCCGTCCTTTCGGGTGCTGAAGAAGCGGTCGAAGATATGCGGCAGCAGTTCGGGCGAAATGCCCTTACCGTCGTCACGGATACGGATGACGGCCTTTCCTCTTTCCTGCGTACATTCGATTTGTATTTCCTCTTTTGCATAGCGCAGAGCGTTGGTGATGATGTTTGTAAAAACCCTGCGAAGCTGAATTTCGTCACAGCTTACAAGAACGGGTCTGATGTCAAAATGAGGTATGATGCGAAGGCTTTTTTGCTTTGCAAGAGTTTCCGTGCTGCGCATACAGTCATACAGAAGCTCTCGCACGTCGGACGAATGAAAGTCCGCCTTGATCTGTCCCGCCTCCAGCTTAGAGAGCGCAAGCAGCTCCTCTATCAGGGAGGACATACGCTCGTTCTCTTCAAGGATCACACCGGACGCTTCAACAGGTTCGAGAACACCGGTATGTATTCCCTCCGCACAGCCCTGAACTGCCATCATCGGTGTTTTCAACTCATGCGACACATTTTGAAAAAACCAGTTTTGCGATTCATGCGCCCTCTCCACATAGCCGCCGAGCCTCCAACCGAAGAGGCAGACCAATACGGTCAAAACGGTCAAAACCGCAAAAAACACGGCGTTCAGATAAGACGCATACTGCATAACCGCACCGATATCCACATAAAGAATGTAAGAATAAGCCTCCTCATATTCGTCGGCTTCAACCTGAGTCAGGCGAAAAACAAAGCGGCTTCCGCCGGTTTTCATGGTGTGAAACTCATCGGCGGAGGGCTTCTCGCTCCGGCAGTATTCCCGAAGCCGCTGCTCGGCTCTCGAGAGATATTCCGTCTCGAAGAGCTCGCCCTCGATTTCAAGGTATCTGACGCTCGGCGTCAGAAAATGCTCCTGAGCATCAGCCTCGCCGCCGTAGATATAGGGGAACGGGACGGGAGGCTTTTGCTCATCCTCCAAAAGGATCGCCTTCTGCGCCTCCGCCGTCAGATATTTCGGAATAAAGATGTTGACGGCAGCGAGAAGTGAAGCGAAAACAAGCAGCATGGTGCCGAGAACGGAAAGCGTTATTTTTCTTTTTATGTGCTTCATTCTCCGCCCTCTCCCGAGTGCAGCCGGTAGCCATAGCCCCAAACCGTTTCAATCAGCACGCTGCTGTCCGCCGAGGAAAGCTTGCTGCGTATCCGTCGAAGAGTCTCGTCGGTCACTCTGGTTTCCACATCATCGTTATATCCCCAGATGTGGTTTAGCAGCTCGTCGCGTGAAAAAGCCTTGCCCTTGCCATGCATCAAAAACAACAGCATTTTCATCTCGTTCGGCGAGAGGGCGAGAGGCTTTCCCTTACAAAAGAGCTTCTTCTCCTTGCCCGAAAAGTGCAGATCGCCGACTGTAATATCCCTGTCCATGGGATCCGTGCCGCGCTCCATTTCCACACGGCGAAGAAGCGCCTTTACCCGCATCAAAAGCACCGTCGGACGAAACGGCTTGGTCAGATAGTCGTCCCCGCCCTGCAGAATTCCGCTGACGTAGTCGTATTCGGTGTCTTTTGCCGTGAGCAGAATGATCGGGACCTTGTCATCCTCACGAATGAGGCGGCAGCAGGTCAGTCCGTCCGTGCCGGGCATCATTATGTCAAGAATAACAAGATCGGCGCGTCTTTTAAAAAGCGCACCTAAAAGCGCATCTCCGGTTTCAAATGCGCACACCTCGTATCCGTCATTTTCGAGAAATCGCTGAAGTGTCTCCCTTATGTTTTTCTCATCCTCTGCGATGTATATAAGCTGTTTCATAGCGCCTCCGTTGGAATCCAGAGCCGTGCCGCCAGGACACGGCTCTGTGGTTATGACTTGTCCGTACCTTTTTCGCAGAGCAAAGGGCTGTAGCCGCCGAGCTTAAAAGGTCATATCCGGGTCGTTTGCAGCGACTTTAACATCGTACTCATCACTGACGCACTCCCAAAGCTCTGCGTTCCTTTCAAGGACTGCCGTGATTTTGTCGTTTACGGCGCCGATCTCGTCATAGAGCTTGTCGGCGTTCCCGTCGGTCATGCGGGCGTAGATCTCATCAATCTGCTTCTCAAGCTTTGCAAGCTCGTCAAGGTCGGCAATAAGAGCCGCTCTTTCCTTTTCGGTCAGAGTGTCGAGATTTCTGACAAAGCTCTCAACGGACGGCACACCGCAGTCGTCGGTAGACTCGACGGAGATGATTTCCGGTAGCGTCTCGATCTTGTCCCTTCTCCTGCCGTTTGCCGCAGCGGCTGTCGCCGAGGCGGTAACAACGCCCAAAGCAAGGATAAGTGCGAATACTGTTGCAAGAATATTTCTTTTGTTTTTCATAACAAGTGCTCCTTTGAATTTATTTGCGGATTTCCTTTCCGCAACACAAGCATAGCAAAGAAGAGAGCCTTATTCACCGAAAGAGCGCTTGAAAGTTGTCACAAAATTGTAAGAGTTAAAAGAGCACTGAATAAATCTATATAAACAGTTTCCAGCTTAAACAGCTTTTATTGCCCCCGTCTGATTTTTTCGGCTTTTATACAGGAAAAGTCGCAACGATTGTTGTTCCGACCTCCGAGCTTTCCTCCACCCAAACCTCGCCGCTGTGCAGTGCTGCAATTTCCCAAACAAGCGACAGCCCCAATCCTACGCCGCCATATTCCCGACTGCGGGATTTATCCACACGGAAGAAGGGCTGAAAAATGCTTTCCCTGTACTGCTCGGGTATGCCGTATCCGGTGTCGGATATGCGGATAACAAGAGCCTTTCCCTCCTCTGCCGTCTTGACCCGCACCGTTCCGTTTTGACGGTTGTAGTGTATTGCATTCTCGGTCAGGTTAAAAAGCAGCCGATATATCAGCGTATCGCTGCCGGTCATAACACCGTTGCCGTCGCACTCAAGAGCAATACCGTTTCTGTCCGCAAGCGGGGAAAGGTCGGCAAAAATCTCTTCAACCATCGGAGCTATCTCGATCCGGTCGTTACACGGAACCATGCGAAGCTCACTCATTTCAAGGAGGGTTTTCGTCATTTGAGACATCCGCTCCGTCTGCTCACGCAGCAGGCGAAGGAAGTCCGCCGTTTCCGGAAGCACATCGGGGTGCTCGGCGGAAAACAGCTCAAGCTGAGCCTGCATAAGCGCAAGCGGAGTGCGAAGTTCGTGGGCGGCATTTCCGGTGAATTGCCGCTGGGCGGTAAAGCCCTCGTCAAGACGGTCGAGCATACCGTTGAACGATATGCTGAACTGTCGGAACTCCGGCAGAACTTCCTCGGTAATCTTCATATCTGTCAGGTTATTAGGCTGCACTTTTTCTACTTGAGCTGCAAAGGTTCGCAGAGGCTTCAGCGCACGGCCGCTGACGAAATATGCCAGCACACCGCCGATAAGCGTCACCGCCGCCGTAATATACCAGTTAGTGGCGATAAAGGAATCCTGCACGCCGTGTATGACAATAGTCAGCTCCATATCGGCCTTTTTTTGCTCCGGATCGAAAAAGCCGGGTTCTCCCTCCTCTGTGTCGCTGAATGCGGAAACATATGAACCTATGGAATCCATATAATATCTGCCGGAGTAGCTCAAAAGACAGTTCATTGCAACGCAGGTCAAACCGATCAAAACGGCGGTCATTATGGTGATGCGCCATTGCAAAGAAAGCTTTTTCATAAGATTTTTTCCTCCAAAACATATCCTTCGCCGATGCGGTTGCGGATAGGATCGTATCCGAGAGCGGTGCGCAGTTTTTTGCGCAAAGCGGAAATGTGTACCCGAATCGAATTGCTGAAATTGTCCACGCTGTTATCCCAAACATGGTCAATAAGCTCTTCCTGACTTACGGGACGCCCCTGATTCAGCAGCAGATATTCAAGAATCGCCGCCTCTTTTCGGGTAAGCGTCAGCTTCAGTCCGTTGGCGGAGGCTATGCGTGCTTTGGTGTCGAAGGAAACGCCGCCGCAGTTCAGAACCACGTCGTTTTGCGTGAACTGTCGTCTGGTCAGGCTGCGTATTCTTGCCTCCAGCTCTTCCAAATGAAAGGGCTTGGATAAATAGTCATTTGCTCCGGCATCAAGTCCGTCCACCTTATCGGCGACCTCGCTGCGTGCGGAAAGGATCAGAACCTTGGTGTCTCTGTCCGTTTGGCGGAGCTTCCGCAATACTGTCATGCCGTCCGCGCCCGGCAGATTCAAGTCAAGCAGTACAAGGTCATAGCTCTCAATGCCAAGCAGCTCGATCGCTTTGTTTCCGTCATAGCAATAATCCACACTGTAATCAAGACGGCGCAGACTGCGGACGATCGTCTCGCAAAGCGCCTTCTCGTCTTCAACAACTAAAATATGCATGAAAAGCCTCCTTGCTACACTTTCGGTTTATTTGACGGTTTTATTATATCATACAAACATAAGATTCGTGTTAAGTTTTTAATCTTAACCTTAACGCAAATTTTATGTTCTCCGTGCTACAGTGAGGGCACAAAGGAAAGGGGTGACCTCATTGGTTCGATCGAAAAAAGCTTTGCTTCAGTTTGCATTGATCGTCGGCGCTGCAGCAATGATCTGTTTCGGAGCCTTGCGTGGAGAGGCGGACACCGTGCTCAGCAAGGCGATCAGGCTGTGTTTGGAGTGTATCGGAATTGGATAGGAAAAAAACTGATAATAAGAAAAAGAGCATATCAAGGATTTTGTCACGCTTTCGGAGCTTGATACAAGCGGCAGCGACGCTTCTCACCAACATCCATCTGCCGAATTTTTTTAAGGGCGGAATTTATCAGGGCAAAGGGAAAGCCGTTTGCGTCCCCGGACTGAACTGCTATTCCTGCCCGGCGGCATCGGGAGCCTGCCCTATAGGAGCATTTCAGGCAGTGGTGGGGTCGTCAAAATTTGCCTTCTCCTATTATATTACGGGCTTTCTTATTCTGTTGGGCGTGCTGCTGGGGCGCTTCATCTGCGGCTTTTTGTGTCCGTTCGGTTGGTTTCAGGAGCTGCTGCACAAAATTCCGACCAAAAAGATTTCTACAAAAAAGCTGAAGGGTCTGACCTACATAAAATACGCCGTTCTGCTCATAATGGTAGTTTTACTGCCCGCCCTTGCAGTCAATGATGTCGGTATGGGGGATCCGTTCTTCTGCAAATATCTTTGTCCGCAGGGAGTGCTTGAGGGAGCTATTCCTCTCGCAGCCATAGATTCCGGTCTCCGCGATGCACTCGGAGCCTTGTTCTCATGGAAGCTCGGCATCCTGATAGTTACGATCGTGTTGAGTGTGCTGTTCTACCGCCCGTTCTGCAAATGGCTTTGTCCGCTCGGTGCTTTTTATGCATTGCTTAATAAGGTATCCCTCCTCGGTATGAGGGTTGATAAGCATAAGTGCATCTCCTGTGGAAAATGTGCAAAGGTGTGCAAAATGGATGTAGACGTTACCAAAAGCCCTGACCATACCGAATGCATCCGCTGCGGAATGTGCGTACGCGCCTGCCCCACGGAGGCAGTAAAATTTCGTTATGGATTTTGTAAAGGAAAAGATGACATCTGTTCTGCAAAAAATGCGGAGCAGCAATAAATATCCACTAAAGATAAGGAGTAATCATTTATGAAAAGAACAAAAATACTGACCGTGCTTGCTGCGCTGCTGCTGATCCTCGGCCTTGCCGCCTGCGGTATGTCGAAAGACGGCAAAGAAAATGGAGGCAGCAAGGAAACCGGGATTGCCTCGCTGCTGGCAGCAGATCCGAAAACAAAGGACGAGGCGTCCGAACTGCATCAAAAGCTGATGCAGCAGGAAACAGCGATCCTGTCCGAAAACAGCTCTCTCTGGGAAAAGGTGTTCATGTCCGCCGACAAAGGTATGGCAATGATCAAGGACGGCGGCAATTACGGCGATTTTTTACTTACAACAATTGAAAGCTCAAAGGATCAGTTTACCGACGATGAGCTTAAGCTGCTCAAAGACGGAGCGGAACAGATACGCAAAATTGAGGACAAGCTGACCGTTCTTGAGCAGAAGTTCCCTGATTGCGGAAAAAAGCCGTCCGAGGGCGATATGAGCGTTCCGGCAGAAAACGGAAAGCCCAAAGAAAACAGCGACCTGATGAAGTTCCCCTCATTTGAGGGCAAGGACCTTGACGGAAACGAAGCAAAGAGCAGCACACTGTTTGCCGGCAATACCGTCACCGTGGTTAACTTCTGGTTTACGACCTGCAGCCCATGCGTGGGCGAGCTCAGCGATCTTGAGGCGCTTAACAAAAGCCTCTCCGAAAAAGGCGGAGAGGTAGTCGGTATCAACTCCTTCACGCTGGACGGCGATAAAACGGCTATTTCGGAAGCAAAGGATGTTCTGACAAAGAAAGGTGCATCATACAAAAATATCTGGTTTGAATCCAACAGCGAGGCCGGAAAATTCACTTCGGGGCTGTATTCGTATCCCACCACATATGTGGTTGATAAGAACGGTAACATCGTAGGCGATCCGATCACGGGCGCCATCACGGGGAAAAAGCAGTCGGAGAAGCTGAACAAGCTTATCGACCAAGCTATTGCAAACAGCAAGGGTTAAGTCGGCTGAATACGCAGACAATTTAACGATTACCTCGGTTGTTTAACGATTACAACGGCATGGAAGCCCGCAAACCCTCCAAAACGCACAAAGCCCCGCTGCAGAATTGCTCTGCAGCGGGGCTTGCTATATACGACAACAGCCGAAAAGCCTTATTTCAAGCGGTTTTCGGACACAGAAAAAGTCCACCGTAATTCTATCAAAATTACGGTGGACTTATGGTGGAGATGAGGGGAGTTGAACCCCTGTCCGAAAACGCTTTAACAGGAACTTC
>ENA-ORNO01000459-ORNO01000459.1-human-gut-metagenome-genome-assembly--contig:-NODE-459-length-26853-cov-3.115046_pt1 | contig 26853 bp, 26 predicted proteins | sample MGYA00242117_ERZ509026 | MGnify/ENA primary metagenome ERZ509026 (study PRJEB26280, sample SAMEA2338710) | human gut metagenome | biome: human gut; feature: human-associated habitat; material: faeces... | reverse complement strand
GATGGCTCATTAAAATTTCAGATATAGTTTTATATCTGATTTTTTTATATCTACTCTTCTGTTCTTTATATATAGAAGAAACTCTGCGGATATGGCGGAATTGGCAGACGCGCTAGATTTAGGTTCTAGTGTCAACAGACGTGCAGGTTCAACTCCTGTTATCCGCATATTTTTTTAGGCTGATGCACTTTTTGTGTGTCAGCTTTTTTTATTTGGAAAATATCAGATTGTGGTGTACAATAAAAAAAACATGTCCGGAAAGGAGGCCAATATGGCAGAGTATGTATTAGAAAACAACATTTTAAAAGTTACGGTGGATTCTAAGGGATGTGAAATAAGAGATGTATTGTGTAAAACGGACAATACACACAGAATGTGGAATGCCAATCCCGAAGGATGGAAAAGAGTTGCACCTGTTCTTTTCCCGCTTATTGGCAAATATAAGGATAACCAAAGCATTTATAATGGAAAAGTATATGAAATGGGTCAGCACGGATTTGCAAGAGATATGGAGTTCACACTTGTTAAACATACTGACGATATGCTGGTTATGAGACTTGAATCCGATGAAAATACTAAAGAAAAATATCCTTTTGATTTTACATTGGAGCTGGAGTATCACCTTATTGACAATGAAATTAAAGAGGTGTACAGAGTAATCAATAAAGATAATGTAATGATGCATTTCAGCATAGGTGGTCATCCGGCTTTTGTAACACCAGAGAATGATGCAAGCATGGCTGGCTGTAAGATAAGATTTGATGCAGACAGAATTACATATCATCTGATAGGAGATTATCAATTAATGGCTAGGGAAGAGTATGAGCTGCCATTAATTAATCATGAATATACAATACAAGAGGACAGCTTTGAAAAAGATGCATTTATAATTGAGGGAAGTCAGGCAGGAACTGTAAGTCTTATAAAAAATGAAAAGCCTTTTGTTACAGTTAGGTTTGATACGCCGGTATTTGGTCTGTGGTCATGCAAATCAAAAAATGTTCCATTTGTATGTATAGAGCCGTGGTATGGAAGAACAGATGCCATAGATTTTACAGGGGAGCTTAAGGACAGGGAATACAGTAATCATCTTGATGCCGGAGAAGTTTTCGAGAAGTCATTTTCAATCTTATTTTATTAATAACATTATTAACATAAAAACAGCGCCGTATGCCATTGTATGCAATATAGCGCTGTTTTTTATGCAAAGTGATTACTTTAAAAACATATGTATTAAACTGTTATTTGCTTTTGTGTATGGCTGGTAGCGCATAGGCAGGGCAAGCCAGCATTTTTTATCTACAATGCTCTTATAGTGTGAAAATGTATCAAATCCGGCTTTTCCGTGATATGAGCCCATGCCGCTTTCACCGAATCCGCCAAAGCCCATATTGGAAGTTGCAAGGTGAATGATTGTATCATTGATACAGCCACCACCGTAATTGCATCTTGAGGTTACATAACGGGCTTCTTTCTTATTCTTAGTGAATATATACAGAGCAAGCGGGTGCATGTGCGCATTAACAGTGTTTACTGCCTCCTCGACAGAGTGAAAGGTAAGTATTGGCATTAGAGGACCAAAAATTTCTTCCTTCATCACAGCATCGTCAAATGTAACATTATCCATTATCGTAGGCTCAATACGCAGTGAATCTGCATCTGATGCACCACCAAGAACGACTTTGCCATTATCGATAAGACCTGATATTCTGTTAAAATGCTTTTCATTAACAATTTTGCCATAATCATTGTTGTTAAGTGGAGAATCTGTAAACTGGCGCTTTGTTTCGTGGATAAGTTCTTTCACAAGCTGGTCCTTGATACTGTCCTGAACATATATGTAATCAGGCGCAACACATGTCTGTCCGCAGTTTAAGAATTTGCCGAATACAATTCTTCTGGCAGCAAGCTTTAAGTCCGCAGATTCTGTTACTATACATGGGCTTTTTCCGCCAAGCTCAAGTGTTACCGGGGTTAAGTATTCAGCGGCTTTGCGCATAACTTCCTTGCCGACAGCCTGGCTTCCTGTGAAGAATATGTAATCAAAATGTTCATTAAGCAGACAGTTATTTTCAGCTCTTCCGCCAGTTACAACAGATACATAAGCAGGGTCAAATACTTCTTTTATTATGAGGCACATAACATCGCTGACATAAGGTGAGTACGCACTTGGTTTAAGAATCGCAGTGTTTCCTGCGGCAATTGCATCAACAAGGGGTTCCATTGTCAGAAGAAATGGATAATTCCAAGGACTCATAATAAGGACAACTCCGCGTGGTGACGGCTTTTTAAAGCTTCTGGAATGAAATTGCGCAAGGGGTGTTGGAACATTTTTCTCTCTGCTGAATTTCCTAATATGTTTTAGCATATAAGATATCTCGCTGAGAGTAAGCCCGACTTCACACATATAACTTTCAAACTGGCTTTTGCCAAGGTCTTTATAGAGAGCATCAAATATTTCATTCTCATGTTTCTTAATTGCCGAATATAGTTTCTTTAAAGCATCAATTCTTACATTTATATCAAGTGTTGTACCTGTAAGAAAGAAATGTCGCTGCGATTGTACAAGTTTATTGATTTGTGTTGCTTCCATATTATACCTCATTTTCATGTGTATTATCTTTCATAAGTTTATAGTAGAATTGTTCGAGTGTCTTAGCGTCCATAAGAACCGGAACAGGGTAGAGAGGGTTAGCCTCTTTGTCAGCATACCCTGCAAGCTTAGGAATATCCTTCTCTTTAATCTCAGGAATTGTATCACCAATGTTAAATCTTGCTTTCATATCTTTGACTGCCTGTATAAATGCTTTGGCAGCAGTCTCATCTGGCATATCCTTATCTGCAACACCGGCGGCAATTGCAAGGTCATGCAGCTTTTTATAGATGGATTCTCAATAGCTTTCAAGAACCATTGGGAGAATTACGGCATTTGCAAGTCCATGAGGAACATTATATTCGCCACCTAGAGAATGTGCAACTGCATGGACATATCCTACATATGATTTAGTGAATGCACATCCGGCATAATAAGCAGCTTTAAGCATATTCTTTCTTGCTGTTGTATCAGAACCGTTAGTGTATGCTCTGTCAAGATTGTTAAATATTAACTCAGTAGCCATAAGTGCATCTTTTCTTGTACCCGGAGTTGTTGAGTTTCCGATGTAGGCTTCAACGGCATGTGTAAGTGCATCCATTCCGGTAGTTGCGGTAATTGAAGCAGGAAGTGTAAGGGTTACTTTCGGGTCAAGGACTGCATATCTTGGAATAAGCGGAAAGTCGTTGATAGCATATTTGTGGCGGGTTGTGGCGTCTACAATTACGGCTGCAAGAGTAGTTTCACTTCCAGTTCCTGCTGTTGTAGGAATTGCAACCAGCAGAGGAAGCTTTGCATGGACCTTAAGGATTCCTCCAAGCTTAGACAGATGTGTCTTAGGTCTTGCAATTCTTACACCAACAGCTTTGGCACAGTCCATGCTTGAACCGCCACCAAAGCCGATTATGCAGTCACATTTGTTATCTTTATATATGGCAAGTGCCTCTTCCACGGTATCAGTTGTAGGGTTAGCTACAGTTTTATCGTAAACATGGTATTCAATGCCGGCATTGTCGAATACATCTGTAAGCATAGAAAGAATGCCAAGCTTTGCAATTCCAGGATCAGTAATAATTATAGGACATGATTTCTTCTTTTTGTTAAGTACAGATGGAATGTCAGATAATGCACTTACAATTTTAGGCTTCCTGTATGGAAGAAATGGCAGTGCAATCTTGAATACAGTCTGAAAACTTCTGCAGTATATTTTCTTGAAAATGTTCATTGTACACCTCTTTTGAATTTAAAATATTTTGACTACCAAATTATAATACCCGCAGTTCATATTGACAAGGGGTCAGTCAGGAATCTGCAGTCCGGTTCCATCCATATGGAAATTCTCAGTATTAATAAGCTGTGATATGGGCACGATTTCGTAGCCTTGGGACTGCAGCCCGGTTATTACAGATTCGAGAGCTTCGGCTGTATATTTAGCACCGTTGTGCATAAGAATTATGGAACCGTTCTTAAGAGCTTTATGTGTTGTCACGGTCTTAATTATGTTGTCTGTTCCATAGTCCTTCCAGTCGAGGGAATCTACATCCCATTCTATAGGATAGAAGTTACAACCATATACTGTATCAATAAGTGTTGAATTATAATCACCGTATGGCGGGCGGAACAGGAAGCTCGTATATCCGGTGATTTCTTTTATTTTATTGGCAACAGACATGATTTCATCTTTCTGCTCATTTACAGAAAGTTTACTCATTTCTTTATGGTTCTGGCTGTGATTGCCGAGGTCGTGACCACGGTTATAGATTTCAAGAACCTTATCAGGGTAGCTGTCCACCCAGCCTCCAGTCATGAAAAATGTGGTTTTGATATTATATTTATCAAGAATGTCAAGAATTTTTATAGTATCTTCATCGCCCCATGCGGCGTCAAATGATATGGAAACATATTTTTTGGAGGTATCAAGATTAGTCTTTTTACTAAGGTCAACACAGTATATAGGAAGTTTACGGCTGCCTATGCTGCAATTGCCCATGATTGCTCCGCCGCCAATTCCATTTCCCTGATTGGATGAGTTGTATGGCGGTAATCTGTCGGAATTGGGAGTGTTGTCAGAAGGATGTTGGGTGTCTGATGATTCCGATGTTTCGTTATTGGTTTTAGTTGTTTTTACAATTGAATCTGATGATGTTTTTTTATGTCTTGCGGTTATTATGCCACAGATTACTAAAATGATTATAACGCAGTATATGAATATAATGCGCATTTGTTTATTAGAAAAAAGAGACATACTGATACCTCGGATAATGCTTAGTATCAATATATCTCTTTACATTTTAAAAAATTACTGCTTTTTTCATTACTTAGCAGAAGAACTGCTTTCTGTTGCAGATGTATCTTTAACAAGACCATCAGGATGGAGTGAAACATTTAATTCACTTGTGCTTTCATCGTAATCATCGCCAAGAATCTGCTTAACGAGAGTCTGGCAGTATGAAAGGCTGAAATCAGAGCAGCCGGAATCGTTGCGGATTGCGTTGCCTGATGCAAGTGATTCTGTGTAATCACTTAATTTATATGTTGTGATTGCTTTCTGGCCGAAAAGCTTCTGTGTTATAACAGGTGTAAGATTATAATTCTTAACATAACAGCCTGTTTCATCTTTAACAAGTGTCATCTTAGCCATACCGCCTATCATACGAGGCTTCTGGTCCTGATTAGAAACGAAGTTACCAAGTGAATAGTATACAAGCATTTCATGTCCCTTAGTATCAGATACTACCTCGACAGGCTCAAGGACATGAGGATGTGTACCGATAACAACATCAACACCAAGGCTTAAGAAAAGCTGTGTCCAGTAATTCTGGTTAGAATCTGGTGTGTAGACATATTCAGTACCCCAGTGTGGAAGTACAATAACCATATCAGCAAGCTGTTTAGCCTTAGTTACATCTGCTGTAATCTTATCTTTATCAAGCATGTTTACAATATAAGGCTTGGAATCAGGAATAGGAATTCCATTAGTTCCGTATGTGTAGTTAAGGAATGCTATCTTGAAGCCTTCTTTTTCATAAACATATATATTTTCATAGTCTTCCTCTGTTTCGTTGATACCAAGAACAGTAGTATCAGGATGATAAGTTTTCCAGAATGAAAGGCAGTTCTCAACACCCTTAAGCCCCTTGTCTAATGTGTGGTTGGTAGCATGAAGGATAATGTTGAAGCCTGCTTTAACTTCTGCATCACCAAGTGCCCATGGTGAGTTAAATGTTGGATATCCTGTGTAAGCAAAATCAGAACCGCCGAGGATTGTTTCCTGATTAACGATTCTTATGTCTGCAGAGCTTATATCCTTAGCTATGTTAGTGTAGAGGTGGTCGAAGTTGTAAGTTCCATCATCCATAAGACCACTTTTTACAACACCTTCATGCATAAGCATATCACCAATCATCATAAGGTCAACCTCTATAGTCGGAACCTTGGTTGTAGTTTCTTCCTCTGTTGTTGGTTCAGCAGTAGTTTCATTATTCTGGTTATCGGCAACAGAAGGATTATTTTCTTTTTTGTGACTGCCAATAACAGCGGATACGATACCTATAGTTACAACAAAGAATACAGCAGCAATGATAGCAATGAGTTTTACATTAAGTTCAGAGCGTCTGCGTCTCTTAAGAGGTACATTTGTTTTCTTAGCCATAATTTATCTCCCTTAAAATTATTAATATATGTCTTAAAAAGACGAAATATGCATAACTATGGTACATTAAGAAACAAAATTATTCAAGAAAAATATTAGTATTCTACACAAAGAGATTAAAATGTAGTATATTTATAAAAGCTGGCAATAAGCCACAATAAGAAATATATAATTATAACGGAGGTTTCTTATGAGCAGATACACTAAGGACGATATATTCAGAATGGTTGAAGAAGAGGATGTAGAGTTCATACGTCTTCAGTTTACTGATATTTTTGGAACACTTAAGAATATTGCAATTACTTCAAGCCAGCTTGAGAAGGCACTTGATAACAAATGTATGTTTGACGGTTCTTCTGTTGAAGGCTTTGTAAGAATTGAAGAGTCAGATATGTATCTGTATCCTGACTACGATACATTTGAAATATTCCCATGGAGACCACAGCAGGGAAAGGTTGCAAGACTTATCTGTGATGTGTATACACCAGATGGCAAGCCTTTTGAGGGCGACCCAAGATGGATACTTAAGAAAACTATTAAAGAAGCGAATGAAATGGGATACCGCTTTGATGTCGGTCCAGAATGTGAATTTTTCTTATTCCATACAGATGATAATGGTCTGCCTACGACATTAAGCCATGAGAAAGCTGGATATTTTGACCTCGGACCTAATGACCTGGGCGAGAATATAAGAAGAGACATGGTTCTTACTCTTGAGGAAATGGGATTTGAGATTGAGGCTTCACATCATGAGGTTGCTCCTGCACAGCATGAGATTGATTTTAAATATGATGAGGTTTTAAAGACAGCAGATAATATACAGACATTTAAGATGACAGTTAAGACAATTGCCAAGAGACATGGACTTTATGCAACATTTATGCCAAAGCCAAAGTTTGGTATCAGCGGTTCTGGAATGCATATTAATATGTCACTTGCAACTGAAGAGGGTAAGAATATATTTGCAGATGAGAATGGAAAGATTGGTTTATCAGATGATGCATATCATTTTATTGCTGGTATTATGAAGCACGCAAGAGGTATGTCAGCAATAACTAATCCGCTTGTTAATTCATATAAAAGACTTGTTCCGGGATATGAAGCACCTGTATATATAGCATGGTCAGCAAAGAACAGAAGTCCGCTCATAAGAATACCTGCATCAAGAGGAAATGGAACGAGAGTTGAGTTGAGAAATCCGGATCCGACAGCTAATCCATATCTGGTACTGGCACTCTGCCTTGCAGCAGGACTTGATGGTATTAAGAACAAGATAGAAGTACCTGATAGTGTTGACTGCAATATATATGAGATGACACCTGGCGAGAGAAGGGCAGCAGGAATAGAGAATATGCCGGCAGACCTTAAGGAAGCAGTTGACTGTCTTGTGGCAGATGAGTTTTTATGCAGCGTACTTGGAGAACATATTACAACCAAATATGTTGAAGCTAAGATGAAAGAATGGGAAAACTATACAACAAGAGTCTCACAGTGGGAAATAGATGAATATCTCTACAAGTATTGATTAAACATGGTAAAGCGTATGCTGAGTAGAAAAGGAGTTAATTGATGTCCACATTGATTGTAGCATTTCCCAAGTTAGAGGAGGCTAAAGCAGTAAGGAACCTTTTGATTCACAGAGGCTTCGATGTCGCTGTACCATGTACGAGTGGAGCACAGGCAATCAATCAGGCAGATACCTTGTCTGATGGAATCATAATATGCGGATATAAGCTGTCAGATAATATGGTTTATACTGAATTATATGAATATAAGCCAAAGAGCTTTGAGATGTTGTTAGTTGCGTCCCAGAACAGATGGGAAGATTGTCAGGACAATGGAATTGTATGTGCGGCAATGCCAATAAAGGTTAATGACCTTGTGTCAACTATAGAGATGATGCTTCAGGCACAGATAAGGCGTAGAAAGAAATTGCGGTCACAGCCAAGAAAGAGAAGTCCGAAAGAACAGAAGATAATTGATGATGCAAAGCATCTGCTTATGGAAAGAAATAATATGTCAGAGCAGGAAGCATTCAGATATATCCAGAAATGCAGCATGGACAGTGGCAATACAATGGTAGAGTCAGCAACTATGGTAATGGGAATATATCAGGATGTATGACAAATGTGATTTATCACTACATTTATAATATATAGGAAAAGGGAGACGCAGTATGAAGTTTACTAAAATGCATGGAGCAGGCAACGACTACATATACGTAGACTGCACACAATCGGTAATTGATAATCCGTCACAGGTCGCAATTGATCTGAGTGACAGACATTTTGGAATAGGTTCGGATGGACTTATTCTTATTAAGAAGTCAGATAAAGCTGATTTCTTTATGGAGATGTACAACGCAGATGGTTCGCAGGGACAGATGTGTGGCAATGGAATAAGATGTGTTGGAAAGTTCGTATATGACAACGGACTTACAGATAAAACAACAGTTACTATTGATACACTTGCAGGTGTGAAGATACTTGAGCTTAAAACCGGTGCAGATGGCAAGGTTGAGACAGCAAGGGTTAACATGGGCGCACCAATTCTTGAGGCAGCACAGATTCCTGTTGATACGAAGGAACTTAAAGAATATAAAGGCTGTGAGACAGAGACAATTGCCGGACAGGTTGTTAAGACACCTGTTGTGGATGAGACTATTGTTGTAGAAGGTAAGGAGTACAAGGTAACAGCAGTTTCAATGGGTAATCCTCATGCTATTGTTTATCTTGATAAAGATATTGATATTAAGAAATTTGAGATTGAAAAAATCGGACCTTTCTTTGAAAATCACAAAGCATTTCCAGAGAGAATTAATACTGAATTCATTCAGGTTGTAGATAAGAATAATCTTAATATGCGTGTGTGGGAGAGAGGTTCCGGGGAGACACTTGCCTGTGGTACAGGTGCATGTGCGAGCCTTGTTGCAACTGTTCTTAACGGAATGTGCGACACAACAGCAACACTTCATCTTCTTGGAGGTGACTTAAAGATTACATGGGATAAAGATGAGAATACTGTATATCTTGAAGGCCCGGCAAAAACAGTATTTACAGGGGAGGTAGATATTTAATATGATGACAGATATGACAATGGATAATTTTCTTGCGGTTTTATCTTCAAGTGAACCGGTGCCGGGAGGCGGCGGAGCGTGCGGATATGTGGCAGCCGTAGGCATGAGCCTTGGTAATATGGTGCTAGCACTGACTACAGGAAAGAAGAAATACGCAGAGTATCAGGAAGAGATTGAAGAACTTATTGTTAAAGCGACAGACCTTACAAAGAGACTTGCAGAGTGCATGGATAAGGATGCTGAAAGCTTTAAGCCTCTTGCAGCAGCTTATGGTCTTCCTAAGGATACAGAAGAACAGATTAAGGAAAGAGAAGCAATTATGGCAAAGGCACTTGTTACAGCCTCAGAAGCCCCTCTGTCAATGATGGAGTTTATACTTGAAGCCATGAAGCTTATCGACCGTATATCTGTAATTGGAAGCAGAATTGCAATCAGTGATGCAGGTGTCGGCATAACAATGTGTGAGGCTGCAATGAAGGGTGCTTCGCTTAATGTATTTATCAATACAAAGCTTATGAAGGACAGAGAACTTGCTGAAGATATGAACTTTAAGGCAGATAAGATGCTTGCTGAAGCAGCACAGATTGAAGAAGAAACATTTGGAAGAGTTATGGACGCTGTAAGACCATAGAACAAGATTGCAAAATAAGGAGGCAAATTCCTCTCCTCACCATAGGGTTCGGATTTTGCTTCGCAAAACAAGGAGGAATATATGGAGACACTTAAGGGATTACCGGTTGCTAATGCTATTAATGAGAAGATTATTGAAGAGATGAAGGACTGGAAGGGCGCAATTCCACATCTTGCAATTGTGCGTGTTGGTGAAAGACCAGATGATATGTCATATGAGCGTGGCGCTACCAAGAAGATGGAAAAAGTAGGATTCAGATGTACTTCATATACATTTCCTGCTGATATTGATAATGATACTTTCCAGAAAGAATTTGACAAGATTAATGAAGATGAGGATATTGACGGAATTCTTCTTTTAAGACCTTTGCCAAAGCATCTTGATGAGAAGGCAATTGAGAACAGAATTGCCAGTGTGAAGGATCTGGACGGAATATCACCTATGAATCTTGCAAAAGTATATGCAGGGGATCCGACAGGATATGGTCCATGTACAGCAGAAGCTGTAATTGAGATGTTAGATTATGCAGGAGTTGACTTAAAGGGTAAGAGAGCAGTAGTTATCGGAAGAAGTCTTGTTATCGGTAAGCCGGTTGCGATGATGCTTATGAAGAAGAATGCAACAGTAACAGTGTGTCATACTAAGACAGTTGATATGCCGGGAGTATGTAAGGGCGCTGAGGTGCTTGTTGCGGCAGCAGGCGTTGCAAAGATGGTAGACAAATCATTTGTTGCAGATGGTGCAGTTGTAATTGACGTTGGAATAAATGTTGATGAAGACGGCAATCTGTGTGGTGATGTTGATTTTGAAGATGTTGCAGAGAACGCTTCTGTATGTACACCGGTTCCTGGAGGAGTAGGTTCGGTAACAACATCAGTTCTTGCAAAACATCTGCTTAAGGCAGCTAAGGCAAGAAGAGCATAAAAAAGTCCTTGCTTTATTGTACATAAGAATGTATTATAATTTGCGGTATGAATTGGTAGCACCAATTTGCACCGCAAATTTTTATTTATGGAGAAATGTTATGAAATTATTGAGACAGTTTCTTATAATACTGGCTATTTCATTTGTCGGAGAAGCACTTAAATATCTGCTTCCGCTGCCGGTTCCAGCCAGTATATATGGAATGGTGATACTTTTTGTTGGACTTCTTACCGGACTTATAAAGCTTAGCTGGGTAAAAGACGCAGGAAAATTTCTTATAGCTGTAATGCCTGTTATGTTCATTCCGGCAGGAGTAGGACTGATGTCTTCATGGGGGGTATTAAAACCTATGCTCGTGCCGGTGCTTGTTGTTACGGTTGTTGCTATAATTACGGTTATGGCGGTTACAGGTCAGGCTTCACAGATAATCATACGTGCTGACAAGAAGAGAGAATTACGCAAAGCAGAAAGAAATGAGGTTAATACTAATGAATGATTTTTTCAGAGAATCACTTTTTGCAGGAGTCACTTTAAGTCTTTTATCATACTTTATTGGTTCTGTGCTTAAGAAGAAATTCAAGCTTGGAATATTCAATCCATTGCTTATATCAATAATAATAACAATAATAGTACTCGCAGTATCAGGTGTTGATTATGATGTATATAATCAGGGTGCCAGGTATCTTAGCTGGTTTCTTACACCGGCAACTGTATGTCTTGCAATTCCACTGTATGAGCAGTGGAGTCTTCTTAAGAAGAATTACAAGGCAGTTGTTGTTGGAATAGCATCAGGTGTGCTTACAAGTTTAACAACGGTACTTGTGTTATCTAAACTTATGAATCTGAGCCATGCTGAATATGTTACCCTTCTTCCGAAGTCAATAACGACTGCTATTGGTATGGGAGTTTCTGAGGAGCTTGGCGGTTATGTAACAATCACAGTTGCAGTTATTGTTGTAACAGGAGTTCTTGGAAATATATTTGGTGAGCTTATATGTAAAATATTCAGAATAAAAGAACCGATTGCCAAAGGACTTGCGTTAGGATCTGCTGCACATGCGATAGGAACAGCCAAGGCTATGGAAATGGGCGAAATTGAAGGTGCAATGAGCAGTCTTTCGATAGCAGTTGCAGGTATACTTACAGTTGCACTTTCATCATTATTTGCTGGATTTATGTAAAATTAGGAGGCGTTAAACATGATAATCACGATTGCAAGACAATGTGGATGTATGGGAGACCAGATAGGAAAAGCACTGGCAGAGAAATATTTTATACCATTTTATGATAAGGATGCTGTGTGCAGACTTGCGAAAGAAAAAGGCTTGTATGAGAAGTATCCATATTTTTATGGAGAAATGCCTCTTGATATGCTGCTGTATGCTGATACAATGGCAGGTGATGATACAACAGATAATGGAAAAACTCCACGCAAAGCTATGGCTGACATAATCGGTAATGAAAATTGCGTAGTTGTAGGCAGATGCGGAAATAATGCATTCAGACACAGAGAAGATGTTATATCAGTATTTCTCACAGGAAACAAAGAAAAAAGAGCAGAACTTATAGAAAAGAAGCACAATGTCAGCCCTAAGAAAGCAGCTAAGATAGTTGAAGATACAGACCTTAGAAGATGCTCATATCACAATTATTATACAGGTGAAGAATGGGGAAATGCAGAATATTACGATATATGCATAGATGTTTCAAAGGTTGGGGAAGATGGTGCACTAAGACTTATAGAAGCCTATATTAATGAGACAGGGGTGTTATAAGCTGAAACAGGATAATATGAATCAGAAGAAAATATCGCAGGAATACGAAAAGGCAATTCAATATATTTATGAGCTTATGAAAAGCGGGGAGCTTACAATAGGAAGCAGGCTGCCTACTGAACGTGCACTTGCGGAAACACTTGGCATAGGACGCAATTCAACAAGAGAAGCATTAAGTATTATGCATGGAATGGGACTTATAGAACGCCGTCAGGGTTCTGGTAATTATATATCAGAGAATGTTGGTCAGTCTATAAAGCAGATTATATTAATGATGATTGCATTGAAGACTATTACTAAGCGTGAAGTATGCGAATTCCGCCGCATGATGGAAAAGTCAGTGTGTAATGCAGTAATACATACAGGTCTTACGAAAGAACAACAGGAGCGGTTGGAAAGCATGGTTAATCAGATGAGCATGGTAACAGGTGAAAACCTTGTTGATACTGATAAAGCATTTCACGAGGAACTGATTGCAGATACAGGCAACAATCTGTGGATTACACTGATGGAAGCTGTTGTTGAAGTCTACCGCGAATGGATAGATTATGTCATAAAGCATGCAGATGGAATTAAGAAAAAGAAACTTTTAAAGACACATGAAATGATATATGATAGCCTTATAAAGAAGGATATTGAGACACTTAATGCAGCGATTGATGAGCATTACGATATAATTGAGGAGCTGCTGGGATAAAGAAGCCATAACAAGGAGGATATATGAAATACAAAATCGTTGTATTTGATCTGGACGGAACGATACTTAATACATTGGAAGACCTTGCAGATAGTACTAATTATGCACTTTCAGTATTTGACATGCCTGAGAGGACGATTGAAGAAATCAGACATTTTGTTGGCAATGGGATAAGAAAGCTGATGGAAAGAGCTGTACCACAGGGAACACCAGAAAGCATGATAGTTAAGGTACATGAAACATTTACAGAGCATTATAAGAAGCACTGTGCAGATAAGACAAGACCATATGATGGAATAAAAGAACTTATTGAGAATATAAGAAATGCCGGTGTGTACACAGCGGTTGTGTCTAACAAGGCTGATTATGGAGTACAGGCATTATGTAAGGATTATTTTCCGGGACTATTTGATTATGCGGTTGGAGAGAGAGAAGGCATAAGAAGAAAACCATATCCGGACAGCGTTAATGAAGTATTAAGACAGTTTGATGTTGACAGAACACAGGCTGTATATGTCGGGGATTCAGAAGTAGATGTCCAGACAGCGGCTAATGCAGGAATGGATGTATGTATGGTTGGCTGGGGCTTCAGAGATGAAGAATTCTTAAAGGATAATGGGGCTGAGTTTGTTGTACACAGCCCCGAAGAAGCATGGGAATTCATTAATAAGTAATATACTTATACTACGTTATGAAGCAGGGATGACTGCAATTCACCAAGCTGGTGGTTCTTGGATTCACGAATCAGTTCTACCAGACCTTTAGTGATTAGCATTGCACCATCCTTGTTAAAATGTGTATTCTCAGAAACAGTTTCTGGCTTGGCGAGTTCTTTTAAGAAATCGTCAGGCCATTTTCCTTTATTGATACCTTTCTTGATAGAGGTATATCTATGTATATTATCATGTCCGATTTTTTCAAAGAGATTAACTGAATAAGAAAACAGGTCAAGTACAGGCGTGCCGGTTTCTTCACCAATCTGGCGCATAGCTCTTATATAGCTGAAATTATTGCCACCGTGGCAGCCGGGAGCGTCCATAATTGTTCCGTCAGCATTGAAAAATGTTCTTGCAGGCGCAGTAACTAACACAGGAACTGCATCATGCTTTCTTGCCATATCAATAAACTGTTTGATGAACCATTTGTAACTGCCCATAGAAGCGTCTTTTGAGTATGGATAGTAAGTGTCATATGGATAAGACTGGTTTATGGCTAGAACACTGTTAAGAACAGCCTGTTTATCAGTTATCGAATCATCGTTATTAAGTGCCTCAATATATTCAGGTGGTATATAATTCGTAGGCATCTTAACTCCTGCTATAACAGGAAATCGACCTGATTCATCTGGTACGCCAAGCGGAGTCTGACGGTTAAACATAGATTTGTAATCCTTTGAATCGTCATCATTATGACAGAACTCTATAAAAAGATAGTCTCCGGACTGAATATGTCTGTCAATCTCTTCAAATCTTCCTTCATTAATAAAAAGTCTTGAACTTCTGCCACCCTTGGCATAGTTAAATACATTTACATCAGGCTTAAAGAAGCGTGGCAGAAACTGTCCCCAGCCTGCAATAAATTCTTCCTCAGTATAATTCTGTACAATCGAGTCTCCAGCAAGATAAATGTTCATACATACCTCCATGTTTTGCGAAGCAAAATACGACTGCCCATGCAGGAGCAGAGATATTGCCTCCTTCGTTTTTTATCAATTATAATCCCAAACGTTTTCACAAACTACATATACTTTGCAATTATATTGATATAAAACAGATAAAAAGAACATGATATTGCACTTGAAATGTAATTTGCTTTATGATATTATTCATGTGTATGAATATCTTAAAGACTATGAAAGAGACTTCTTTTCATGGAACCTGACAGGAAAGCGATGCCACCGACTGAAAGCATACACAGGGAATTGATAAGAGGAACGCTCTGGAGTTGGATGATTGAGCAGCCACGGCTGGGTAGGTCATTCCGTTACACGCGTTAAGTGCAATGAGATGAGAAGCTTAGAACTTTTCAATGCGGGTGGTACCGCGGATAACACAGTTTATTCGCCCCGGGATGTATATTACATCCTGGGGCTTTTTTGCGCGAAAAAGCATTGCAGGATGTTAGGGATTATTATGTTATTTGACAGGACATAACATTTTGCCTGTCCAGAAAAGAAAGGAGATTGCAATGGCAAACATGTACAGAGATGTTAACTTAAGTGAAGTTAATGAAAGTTACATCGGCAAGGAGTTAAAGGTTGCAGGATGGGTTGAGAACATCCGTGACCACGGAGGAGTTTCATTTATCGATTTAAGAGATATGTATGGAGTACTTCAGGTAGTACTTCGTGATACAACATTACTTGATGGTATTCATAAGGAAGAGTGTATCGCTATCGAAGGTATTATGGAGCAGAGAGACGAGGAGACTTATAATCCTAAGATTCCTTCAGGAACAATCGAGCTTGAAGCTAAGAAGATTACAATACTTGGACAGGTATACCAGCAGCTTCCATTTGAAGTACAGACTTCTAAGGAAGTAAGAGAGGATGTACGTCTTAAGTACAGATATCTTGATTTAAGAAACCAGAAGGTTAAGGATAACATGATATTCAGATCAAAGGTTATCGCATTCCTTCGTCAGAAGATGACAGACATGGGATTCCTTGAAATCCAGACACCTATCCTTTGTGCTTCATCACCAGAGGGCGCAAGAGATTATATCGTACCTTCAAGAAAATATAAGGGCAAATTCTATGCTCTTCCACAGGCACCACAGCAGTATAAGCAGTTACTTATGGTATCTGGTTTTGATAAATATTTCCAGATTGCACCTTGCTTCAGAGATGAGGATGCAAGAGCTGACCGTTCACCAGGAGAATTCTATCAGTTAGATTTCGAGATGAGCTTTGCTACACAGGAAGATGTATTCAGAATCGGTGAAGAGGTTCTCACAGAAACATTTGCAAAATTTGCACCAGAAGGATACGAAGTTACACAGGCACCTTATCCAATCATCAGCTACAAGCAGGCAATGCTTGAGTTTGGTTCAGATAAGCCAGATCTTCGTAATCCACTTAGAATTATTGACCTTTCAGAATTCTTTAACAAGTGTACATTCAAGCCTTTCCAGAACAAGACTGTAAGAGCAATCAATGTACATGCAAAGCTTTCAAAGGGACAGCATGAGAAGTTACTTAAGTTCGCTACAGGAATCGGAATGGGCGGACTTGGATACCTTGAGGTTCTTGAAGACGGAAGCTACAAGGGACCAATTGATAAATTTATTCCAGAAGAACTTAAGGGAGAAATCAAAGACCTTGCAGGACTTCAGCCAGGAGATACAATCTTCTTCATCGCTGATAAGGAAGACAGAGCTGCGTACTTCGCAGGACAGATTAGAAACGAACTTGGTGAGAGATTTGACCTCATTGAGAAAAATGCATACAGATTCTGTTATGTTAATGACTTCCCAATGTTTGAAAGAGATCCAGAAACTAAGAAGATTGGATTTACACATAATCCATTCTCAATGCCACAGGGTGGACTTGAGGCACTTAATACAAAAGATCCACTTGATATTCTTGCATACCAGTATGATATCGTCTGCAACGGTGTAGAGTTATCATCAGGAGCAGTCCGTAACCATGACATGCAGATAATGGTTAAGGCATTCGAAATTGCCGGATATGACGAAGAAGTATTAAAGGCAAAATTCGGAGCATTATATAATGCATTCCAGTTTGGTGCACCACCACACGCAGGTATGGCACCAGGTGTTGACCGTATGATTATGCTACTTCGAAATGAAGAGAATATCCGTGAGATAATTCCATTCCCAATGAGCGGAACAGCACAGGATTTAATGTGCGGAGCACCAAATGAGGTAACAGAGCAGCAGCTTAGGGAAGTTCATATTAAGGTTAGGGATTAGGAGGCATACGGACGGCTGCAGGATTTTTATAAATTCACCGCAGGCACGCTCTCGCTGCTTGTCGCTCGCAGCGGACACTAAGTGGATTGTGCAACAGAGGTATGGTAAGCAAGCTTCCCAACCTCTTTCGCCCAATCCACTAAGTGCCGGCGGCTCCAAAGCACCTTGCTTGTGAATTTATAAAAAATCCTGCCGCCTGCTCGGTGCCAACAACCGCTAACCTAACATAAACTTTCCTAAGAGAAAGAGTGGAGGTTTTCACTCCCCCCCCGACGAGCAAAGCGATGTCGCGTCTCGTTCCGGGGTAGATGTGTGAGCCTGGAGAAATTGGATAAAGCGTGAACAAGACACTTTGGAGCCGCCGGCACTTAGCAAAATCGGCTGGCGGAGTCTGAAAAGCTAGCTTTTCAGATGGAGGTGTCCGATTTCGCTTAGTACCGCTGCGAGCGACAAGTAGCGAAAGCGTGTCTTGTGATGATTTATCCAATTTCTCCAGGCGTATATAACGACAACGAAAGGAGACGCACACATGGCTAATGTAATTAGTGATGAGACAATTGAGTATGTTGGTATCCTTGCCAAGCTTGAACTCTCTGATGAAGAGAAGGAAGCTGCCAAGAAGGATATGGCAAGCATGCTTGATTATATTGACAAGCTCGGTGAGCTTGATACTACAGGGGTAGAACCTATGTCACATGTGTTCCCTGTTAATAATGTAATGAGAGAAGATGTTGTTACTAATGGTGACGGAAGCGAGGCAACTCTTGCTAATGCACCTGAATGTAATGAATCAGGATTTATTGTACCTAAAACTGTTGAATCATAGAAAGGACGCATATGAGTTTATTAGATTATACAGCTGTTGAACTGGCTGCTAAGATTAAAGCGGGTGAGACAACAGCAACAGAGGCTATGGAAGCTGTTATTGCACAGATTGAAAAATCTGAAGATGAGCTTAACTGTTATGTCACATTTGACAAGGAAAAAGCTCTTGCAGCAGCTAAGAAAGCAGATGAGGATATCAAGGCAGGTAAGCTTACAGGACCTTTAGCCGGAGTTCCATTTGCAATCAAAGATAATATGTGTACAGAGGGCATGCTTACTACATGCTCATCAAAGATACTTGGTAATTTCGTTCCAACTTACACAGCAGACGCTGTAGAAAGACTTCAGAATGCAGGAGCTGTAATTATCGGAAAGACTAACATGGATGAATTCGCGATGGGTTCTACAACTGAGACAAGTGCATTTGGTGCAACTAAGAATCCACGCAATCCTGAGCATGTACCTGGTGGTTCATCAGGTGGTTCAGCAGCAGCTGTAGCAGCTAATGAGTGTTTTGCAGCACTTGGTTCTGATACAGGTGGATCAATAAGACAGCCAGCTTCTTACTGTGGTGTTGTAGGCTTAAAGCCAACTTATGGAACAGTTTCACGTTACGGACTTATCGCTTATGGTTCATCATTAGACCAGATTGGACCTTTATGTAAGGATGTAACTGACTGTGCAACTATTATGGAAGCTATCGCAGGCAAGGACGATAAGGACTCAACATCAATTGGAAGAGATGATTATTCATTTACAAATGCATTAGTTGATGATGTTAAGGGAATGAGAATTGGTATTCCAAGAGATTATTTTGGAGAAGGTCTTGACCCTGAGGTTAAGGAAGCCGTTCTTAATGCTGCCAAAGTTCTTGAGAGCAAGGGCGCAATCGTTGAAGAGTTTGATTTAAGCCTTGTTGAGTACGCAATTCCTACTTATTATACAATCGCAGCAGCAGAAGCAAGCTCTAACCTTGAAAGATTCGATGGTGTTAAATACGGATACAGAACTAAAGAATACGAAGGACTCCACAACATGTACAAGAAGACACGTTCAGAGGGCTTTGGACCAGAGGTTAAGAGAAGAATTATGCTCGGTTCTTTCGTATTAAGTTCAGGATATTATGACGCTTATTATCTTAAGGCATTAAGAGTTAAGGCTCTTATTAAGAAAGCATTTGATGAAGCATTTGCAAAATACGATGTAATTCTTGGACCTGTTGCACCTACAACAGCACCAAAGCTTGGTTCATCACTTTCTGACCCTATTAAGATGTATCTTGGAGATATCTATACTATCTCTGTAAATCTTGCCGGACTTCCGGGACTTTCTGTTCCATGCGGTAAGGACAAGAATGGTCTTCCAATCGGCTTACAGCTTATTGGTGACTGCTTTAAAGAGAATAATATTATCCGTGCAGGCTACGCTTATGAGCAGGCACGAGGAAGATTTGAATAGGAGGGAGGCATAAGTATGAAAGATTATGAAGTTGTAATCGGACTTGAAGTCCATGTTGAATTAGCTACTAAGACAAAGATTTTCTGCGGATGCTCAACTGAGTTTGGCGGAGCACCTAACTCACATACTTGCCCTGTGTGTACAGGTATGCCGGGTTCTCTTCCTGTTCTTAATAAGAAGGTTGTAGAATATGCAGCAGCAGTAGGACTTGCAACTAACTGTACAATTACACAGGACTGCAAGTTTGATAGAAAGAATTATTTCTACCCTGATAACCCACAGAATTATCAGATTTCACAGCTGTATCTTCCAATCTGCCGTAACGGACACGTCGATGTTACATTATCAGATGGAACAGAAAAGACAATAAGAATCCATGAGATTCATATGGAAGAGGACGCAGGAAAGCTTGTTCATGATGAGTGGGAAGGCGTGTCATATGTAGATTATAACCGTTCAGGTGTGCCTCTTATCGAAATCGTTTCTGAACCAGACATGCGTTCAGCAGAAGAAGTTATTGCTTATCTTACTAAGTTAAGAACAACAATCCAGTATCTTGGTGCTTCTGACTGCAAGCTTCAGGAAGGTTCTATGAGAGCCGATGTCAACCTCTCTGTAAGAGAGCGTGGTTCAAGCGAGTTCGGAACAAGAACAGAAACTAAGAACCTCAATTCATTTGCAGCGATTGAAAGAGCAATCAAGGCCGAGACAGCTAGACAGATTGACTTAATCGAAGCAGGCGAGAAGGTTGTACAGGAAACAAGAAGATGGAATGATGACAAGGAATATTCATATGCTATGCGTTCAAAGGAAGATGCACAGGATTACAGATATTTCCCAGATCCAGACCTTGTTCCAATTCACATCAGTGATGAGTATTTAGCAGAGCTTAAGGCAAAACAGCCAGAGTTCAAAGACGAGAAGAAGGCACGTTATATTGAAGAATTCGGACTTCCTGAATACGATGCAGAGATTCTTACAGATTCTAAGAAGTTCACAGAAATCTTTGAGGAAGCTACAGCCATCTGCAATCAGCCAAAGAAGGTTTCTAACTGGATTATGGGTGAGACAATGCGACTCATGAAGGAAGAATCAGCTAAGACTGGAAGAGAATTCAGAGCCGAGGAATTAACATTTTCACCTGAAAGCCTTGCCAAGATTATTACTCTTGTTGAGAAGAAGGAAATCAACAATGCAGCAGCTAAGGAGATATTTGAGCATGTATTTGCAGAAAATGTTGATGTTGACGAATATGTTGAGGAACACGGATTAAAGCAGGTTAATGATGAAGGCGCGCTCAGAGCAACAGTTGAGAAGGTTATCACTGATAACCCACAGTCAGTTGCTGATTATAAGGGTGGCAAGAAGCAGGCAATCGGTTACCTTGTCGGACAGACTATGAAGGCAATGCAGGGTAAAGCTAATCCGGGAATGGTTAATGCTCTTTTACAGGAGCTTTTAAAGTAACACATGAACTTAAAAAATCAGAAGGAGATGTGGAATGAAAAAAGTTAATTTTGATGTAAAACTCCCAGCATTTGTGGAGAGAATAGTATATGTTGATAACTATGGTGCAAGACCATACTGTTACACTATTGAGGATGCATCAAGAAATGCGGATGCGATAAACAGGGCTATTAACTATATTTCAGAGAAGGGCGGCGGAACTGTTGTTATTCCTGAAGGAATCTGGTTTACAGCACCAATTGAGATTAAGAGTGATGTTGAGTTAAGAATTGAGAAAAATGCAATACTTAAATTTTCTAAAGATATTGACCAGTATCCGCTTATTATCACTAACTATGAAGGTCAGGAATGTATAAGAGCAAAGTCACCTATTACAGCTGAAAATGCTATTAACATCGGTATAACAGGTGGCGGTGTTATTGATGGAAGTGGTGATATGTGGCGCCCTGTAAAACAGTTTAAGCTGACTGACAGACAGTGGGAAGCTCTTATGAAAAAGAGCCAGTATATAATTGATACTAAAGGGGGCAGCATATGGATGCCGACAGAAAGCTCATTTAAAGGTAATGAGCATAATATCCAGCTTGACGCTGAGAATGCACTTGAGAAAGCAAGCGAATATTATGATTTCTACAGACCTGTAATGGTAAGCCTTCGTCACTGTAAAAGAATTCTTCTTGATGGCGTAACATTTATGAATTCACCAGCATGGAATATACACCCATTTTTCTGTAAGAATCTTACAGTAAGAAATGTTACGGTGAGCAATCCGTATTATGCGCAGAACGGTGATGGAATTGATGTTGAATCATGCAAGAAGGTTCATATACACAACTGTACATTTGAAACAGGTGATGATGCAATCTGCTTAAAGTCAGGCAAGAATGCCGTCGCAAGACAGATTGAGGGACCTTGTGAGGATGTATATATCCATGATTGTCTCGTTAATGAGGGACATGGTGGCTTCGTTATCGGAAGCGAGATGAGCCGTGGTATTAAAAATGTACTGGTAGAGAATTGTACTTTCCTTGGAACTGATGTCGGAGTCCGCGTGAAGAGCGCACTTGGACGAGGCGGCGTTATCGAAAATATTAACATAAAGAATATTAATATGGTTGATATTAAGGAACAGGCAATTATTCTTACAATGTCATATGTGCTTAATTTGCTTAACAGAAATGAAGAGATTAACGGAATTGACAAGGACGATATTCCTTATTTTAAGAATATTAATTTCGAGGGAATTAACTGCCTCGGAGCTAAGGAAGCAGTTGTTATAGAGCCGTTAAAGGATATGCCTGAGACAATCACTGACATACACATTAAGGATTCATCATTTGTAACAAGTGGTGGGAACCGTGTTGGATGTGACTGCCTTACAAGCGAACAGACAACTTATGAGATAGTATAAAGAAATCCCGGCAGCACTGATATATGTGCTGCTGGGATTTTTAAGTTGTATTTTAATTTTTCTTTTCGGTTTGGGTTGCTAATAATTGCTCGTATTTAGCTTTCCACTTTTCCGTTTCTGATATTTCATTTTGCAATTTTATGTGCAATTCGGTTTTCTCTTTTGTGAGATTTTCCTTATCTTCCTCTAGTTTCTTCAATTTATCCTGCATATGTTTTTCTTCAATCTCAGCCCGTCTTCGAGCCTCACACTGCTGGCGGATTGTTTCGTCACTATTAAGCTCATACAAAGTTTCTGCTGCATCTTTCATATATTCATTACTCTGAACAGCCATACGCAACTCCTCCCATGTCTTAGCCTTGAAAACAGCAGCCCATGTATCTATACCGAAAGCCTTGTCTTCATCACTTGCCATATCTATCTGAGTTAAGTCTAACACACTGATACCAAGTTTGTCACTATACCTTCTGTGAGTTTTCTTATTCAACAATTCAAATTCTGCGTAGAATTCTGGTGCGTCTTCAAATAAAGTATAATCCAGAATCCCAATGTTAATAACAGGCTTAATATCCTCATATGCATCACCTTTATTAAGCTGGCTGAAATCTGAACATAAATAACATAATGACCTGTTTTCCCAGTTATGCAGATTATTAACCTGCATTTCAAGGTTCAGCATTCTGCTGTTATTCAGAAGAATATTTACATCGAGTATAAATGTTTTCGCATTAATGCTTTCGCCTAATATTATAGGATTGGTTATTTCAATCTCCTTAATATCTTCAGGGTTAAGATGTAGCAATGCACTAGCCAGTCCAATCAGTGTTTTTCTGCTTTTTTGCAGTATTGCACGAAACATATAATCATTAGTCAGACCATAATCAATCTTTCCTTTTGCCACCATAATAGGTGCAGTATTACCCATAAAATTCCTCCTCTATTCGTATTGCTATATTGTTTTGTGGATATAATTGGCGAAATGTAAAACCTGCCAGACAGTTAAATGTGATATTTAACTTGAATGTATAATAACATAAAATGTATTTTAATACAATATATAACGAGAAGAAAATATTAGAAATTTTTAGTATTTAAAGAGGGCAATCAACATATAATAAGAGCCACTGGCTAAGCCAATGACTCTTATATTGTATTAGTTACCAACTTCGTCCTGAATCAATTCCAACGCATATACGTCAACACTCAGATACTGGTCTTTGTAAAGAATTGCAGGGCATTTTACAATAGACAGTTCTTCAGAAGAACCATCTTTATATTGTATTTTGAGTACATACTGGACAGATGAATCGTTATCGTCATAGAAAGTAACCGGGTGCGATGGCGTGAAAGCTAAAGCGTCTGTTAAACTTTTAAGTTTATTTCCATCAAAAACGGCAGTCTTATGATTAGACCTGTTGGTGACGGTAATGCTGTCAGCATTGGCTATGTTAATTGTTACAAGACTTTTGTTATAAATGTTGTCGAGATAATCTATAACATTTCCCGCTGATTTTCCAAATGGACGGTAAGTTATGTTGTTAATTGTGACTTTGTTGTTGAGTATAATAATGTTGTTGGTACGGTTATCAGTAAATATTCTGTATGTCCAGCCGGTTGATTGTGGATACAGCCATGGCATAACAGTTATATCTTCTATCATGTCAATTAGCTGGGACTTTTCATCAGATGTCAGGCTGATTTCGTTGCCTTCTTTTACAACAGATAAGTCTTCTGTATCTGATAAACTGAGTTTAATATGGCGTGGCCTTAGTAATATTATCAATATAAATACTATTGAAACAATACAGAATACTAACCATTTTTTCCTTTTTAGCATACAAATCCCCCCTTAAGAGAAAATTATTTAGGTATAACTGTTACATAATTCCAATAACCAGCACAACCACCCCACACATATCTGTTAGGTGATTCAGAAAAACCATCGGCTATTCTTATATATGTGCTATTTCCGCTACCATTATATTCGAATTGATAATATCCAAGTGCTAGAACAGAATGCTCACCATATGTTCGGTTATCGTGAAGTATAAGGTGAACGGGTCTACTATTATCTAATTCATCAACTATTTTTTGACCAAAATCGGTTGTAAAATGAAGCGTTGCTTTACAACTTAAACCTACTTGATTGAAATAGTCTTCATAAGCGGATGCGATAGAAAAATCACTAGTTCCGCTGCCATCATGTGTGTTCATGAGATTGTAAAAATCATCATGAACATTTGTCCATCTAGGATCTTGTTTTAAAGAAGCATATTTTTCTGGATTTCTGCTGTACCAGTAATAACATAAATTTACTGCTGCTGTTGGAGCACAATTATCGCTTTGTGAAAACATAGAAGTTGTTTTATAATTTCTGTTAAATGCAGGTAATGTGTAATATCTAGATAGTGAATAACCACTTTCATAATTAGGGGGAGATGTTATATATACATTTTCTTCATCAGGCGGTAAGTCATTCTTTGACGATTCAGATAAATCAATATACTTTGACCAAATAGCACTGAAATTATGGAATTCATGCTCGGGTTTTAAGGTTTGAATTTCATTATAATCATTAGAAATTTCAAAAATATGGCATGATTTACCGTTATAAAATTTGTAAATATAAGTTAAATTATTCATATAATAAATTTTAGCTGAATAATTTGCAGCATTATATCCATTAATAGAGCATATTGTTTTGAAATATTTTTCTATAAAACTTTGTCCTTTTGTTGAATATTCTATTATTGGATATTGATAACTATTTGCACCTGTAATTACATATCCAGCTGGTTGATGTTCGATAGTTTCTAATTTAAAGTAATATCCAGTTATAATATCGTTGGAATCAAATATAGGGGTTTCATTAATGATTTTAATTTTATTATTCCACATACCGCAGTCATCAGAAGTCATAATGCTTTTTATGTGCATTATGGCAAGTTCTCTAGCTTCTTCTAGGGAATATTCTTTAAATGAATTTAAATTGGAGTTATTGTCCGTTGAAGCGTAAGAAGTAGATGGAAAAATACAGAACAATAAAACTGTGATTAATAATACAGCAAAGGGTTTGTTTAGTTTAGTCATAGAAATTCCTCCTTTTAGTACGTTGATTAAAATGTTTAGTTGTTTCGAACAATAATATAATGCAATAGTAACATATCTATTTGTATATGTCTATAAGTTTGGAAATATTTATAAAAAATTATATTTTTAAAAAATTCATAAAATGATGAGGGGTATATAGTATAATTACTGAAATAAAAATATTATTTCATAATAAATATGCATTTTTATAGAATTAAAGGAAGATAAACTCTAAGCTAGAGATATTTAATGAATGTGGTACAACTGAAATATTAAAAGAACAGACATTTAAAGGACAATACTAAAAGAAATTTGCAAATAACTTTTAGTATTGTCCTTTCAGAAAATTACCAGTGTGACTTTTTATTTCTTTTGAATCTTAGCTTCGTATTCATCAAAGATATAACCAAGAATCGGTGCCATACCGACAAACTCGCAGCCATAAAGATAATTGTCAGTGCCCTCAATCGGCTGACTTCTTATAATCTTGACAACACTGTAGAGAGTATCTGTTTCAGAGCCAAGATTAAGAGCAGCATTAAAATAAAAGTTGATAGGAAGCATGCTTTTTGATTCAAATGCAATTCCGCCTTCAGATATATTGGTAACTGTAATAGGGGAATCAAGGTTCTTAATCTCTTTATTATCCTGATTAAACAGTGAGGATACATTAAGCCTTAAATCAGCTTTCATTCTTTTAAAACGTCTTTTTTCAATTCCATTAGCCATAATAAAATCTCCCATCTTAATATTATTATTCGAGTGAATAGTACACTTCTAAAAACTGACTATATTTATATTTTTAATAATACACTTTAATGAGGTAATGCGCAATGTATTATTGCAAAAGATAAAGTCTATTGATTTTGAATGGACGCTGGTATATAATATTTTTGTTTGTTTTTAAACCGCATAAACACTACGGTTTGATAACTTTTTAACTAATAATTATATTAAGAAGAAAAGGATGGATGAACTCATGGGAAAATGTGAATTACTCTATGAAGGAAAAGTAAGAGAAGTATATGATTGCGATGACAAGCTTGTTATGGTTGCTACAGACCGTATCTCAGCATTTGATCATATTTTAAAGAATAAGGTTACAGAAAAGGGAGCAATTCTTACACAGATGTCAAAGTTCTGGTTTGATTATACTAAGGACGTTGTTGCTAATCATATGGTTTCGGTTGATGTTAATGACATGCCAGAGTTCTTCCATAAGGATGAATATATTGGAAGAAGCATGCTTTGCAAGAAGCTTACAATGCTTCCTGTTGAGTGTATCGTAAGAGGATACATTACAGGTAGTGGCTGGGGGGGG
>ENA-ORNO01000418-ORNO01000418.1-human-gut-metagenome-genome-assembly--contig:-NODE-418-length-28717-cov-4.620648_pt1 | contig 28717 bp, 24 predicted proteins | sample MGYA00242117_ERZ509026 | MGnify/ENA primary metagenome ERZ509026 (study PRJEB26280, sample SAMEA2338710) | human gut metagenome | biome: human gut; feature: human-associated habitat; material: faeces... | reverse complement strand
ACTCGAAATAATGGGGTCTATTCCACCTCGCGGGTGCGAATGGGCGCACTGACCCCTTGTCACGAATCTACCTAAATCGTCGATTCGACAAACTATAGCAGAGTTCTACAAAGGAGCAGCAATTATGAACAAACAACAGCTTGCCAATAAAATCTGGGAATCCGCAAACAAAATGCGATCCAAGATCGAGGCTAACGAATATAAAGACTACATTCTTGGTTTCATCTTCTATAAGTTTCTCTCTGACAAAGAAGTAGATTTTCTAAAAAAGGACGGATATGAAGAAGCTGACCTTCAGGAACATGTACATGAGAACAACGAGGAACTTGTTGATTATTGTCAGCAACACCTTGGCTATTTTATCGCCTATGATAATCTTTTCTCGACATGGCTGGATAAGGGAAATAGCTTTACTGTTGACAATGTGAGAACTGCTCTTTCTGCATTCAATCGCTTGATCAGTGATACGCAGAAAAAGGTGTTCAGCAAAATTTTTAATACACTGGAAACTGGTCTGAGCAAACTTGGTGACAGCACCAGCAATCAAACCAAAGCTATCCGCGACTTGATTCAGCTGATCAAGGATATTCCTACCGATGGCAGGCAGGACTATGACGTTTTAGGCTTTATTTACGAATATTTGATCAGCAACTTTGCTGCAAATGCTGGGAAGAAGGCCGGTGAGTTTTATACGCCTCATGAAGTGTCTCAGCTTATGTCTGAGATTGTCGCAAACCACTTGAAGGATCGTGAGAAAATCGAAATATATGATCCTACGAGCGGTTCTGGCTCTCTTTTGATCACCATAGGCAAGAGTGCTACCAAGTACCTGAAGAACAAAGACGGCATCATGTACTATGCGCAGGAGCTGAAGGAAAACACATACAATCTGACCCGTATGAATCTTGTTATGCGCGGCATCAATCCAGCCAATATCTTCACTCGCTGTGGCGATACATTGGAGCAGGACTGGCCTATGTACGATGATGTCACTCAGACGTATAACCCGTTGTATCTGGATGCTGTGGTTTCCAACCCACCGTATTCACAGCACTGGGATCCGTCTCACAAGGAAACCGATCCCCGCTATCGCTATGGCATGGCACCAAAAGGAAAAGCTGACTATGCCTTCCTGCTTCATGACCTGTACCATGTAAAACCAGACGGTATTATGACCATCGTCCTCCCTCATGGTGTTCTGTTCCGTGGTGATGCTGTTGGAGGCGCTGATGGACTGGGTGAAGGCGAGGGACGTATTCGCCGAAATCTGATCGAAAATAACAACATCGAAGCAATTATCGGACTGCCCGCAAATATTTTCTATGGCACGGGTATTCCCACCATCATTATGGTTTTACGGCAAAAACGTGAAGCTTCTGATGTGCTTTTTATCGACGCTTCCAAGGGATTCACCAAAGTGGGTAAGACCAACAAGTTGATGGCGTCGGACATCAAGAGAATTGTGGACGCTGTTGCCGCCCGCCCTGAGAGTATTGAAAAGTTTGCCCGACTGGTCTCCAAGGAAGAGATTCGCCGCAATGGATATAACCTGAATATTCCTCGTTATATCGATTCTTCCGAAGCGACAGAAACTTGGGATATTTACGCCACCATGTACGGCGGCATTCCCAACCATGAAATTGATTTTCTGGAACAGTATTGGACTGCGTTCCCTCAGCTGAGAAGTGTTCTGTTTGCCGCCGATGAAACCCCGTATTCAAGATTGGCAGTTGAAAACATCAAAGAAGCTATCGAAGGCAGTGCCGATGTACAAGCGTTCGTTGCAGCACATCAGTCAGCGTTCGCAGATTTTGATACATATCTGGACGGCGAACTGATCGGAAAAATGATGGATCTGAATGTCTCCAAGGCTGAGGATACTATTACGCAGAATATCTTTGGCCGTGTTGCACCGCTTCCCCTGATCGACAAGTATCAGGCGTATCAACTGTTGGATGACAAGTGGAATATAATTTCCACCGATCTTGAAATTATCCAGACAGAGGGTTTTGCTGCCACAAAGCAGGTCGACCCGAATATGGTCATCAAAAAGAAAGACGATAAGGAAGAAGAAGTACAGAACGGCTGGGTAGGCCATGTCATACCCTTTGATCTAGTACAGACTACGCTTCTGCGGGAAGATTATGATGCGCTCAAGGCAAAGGAAGCCAGACTGGATGAAATTTCTGCCGAATTAGCAGAGATCGTAGATTCCATTGACGAGGGTGACCGCGGCGAGTTCTTGAATGATGACAATACTGCATTTGTGCCCAAAGAGTTTGCCGTAAAGCTTGCGGAAATCTATGCAGATATATCTTCCCCGGAACTTACTGCATTGCAGGGGTATGCTGCATTGATAGATGCCAAAGCCGGAAAGGCAGCAAAACTGAAATATATTTTTGAGCACAAGGAAGTAAACTGGGCATCTGTAGACGGAAATGCCCCGTATGCCAAGGGTAAAATCGTGGCTTATGTGAAAACACTGCATGAGACATATTCTTTTCCGGAAAATTCCTTTGAGGCGAAGATGGCCTGTGCTGATAAGCTGATGACGGAAGAAAAAGCCGTCAAAAAGGATGTCAAAGAAAAATCCTATGCGCTCCACATGAAAACCAAAGAAACCATTGAAGGGCTGAGCGATGAGCAAGTTCTTGACCTCCTGCGCCTGAAATGGATTGTTCCGCTGTGCGCATCTCTCCGTGCCATGCCGGATGCAATCATTGACACACTGGAAAAGGCGGCACAAGCGTTGGCAGATAAGTATGCCGTGACCTATTTGGAATTGGATGAGCAGATTCAGAAATCCGAGGAAGCGCTTTCTTCCATGATCGATGAACTGACAGGTAACGAATTCGACATGAAGGGATTGGAGCAATTCAAATCTCTTTTAATGGGTGAATAATATGGCAGAAAAAAAGAAGACTCCGCAAATTCGAATAAATGGATTTACAAAAGACTGGAACGTGGGATTATTAAATCAGTATCTCGAGACCTCTTTAGAGAAAAATTGCGACGAAGTTTTTTCTCGTGAAGATGTGCTGTCAGTGTCTGGCGATTATGGCGTTGTCAATCAGATAGAGTTTCAAGGTCGCAGTTTTGCTGGTGCATCTGTTGCAAATTACGGTGTGGTGCATACTGGTGATGTCGTATATACAAAGTCGCCACTAAAGGAAAATCCATACGGAATTATAAAAACGAATACTGGAAAGCCTGGTATCGTATCAACACTTTATGCAATCTATCATCCACTGGAGACAACTTATCCTGAATTTGTTCAGTGGTATTTTGAAAATAACGATAGACTAAATCGTTATTTGAATCCTTTGGTGAACAAAGGTGCCAAAAATGACATGAAGGTCTCATCAGATAATGCGCTTTTGGGAAATGTGGTCTTCCCTGAGTACGATGAGCAAAAGGCTATTTCAGATGCACTTGTGCGTATAAAAACGATTATCTTACAGTATGAAGCTAAACTACAAAAGCTTCAAACACTCAAAGCCTCTATGCTGGAAAAGATGTTCCCGAAAGATGGTGCGGATGTACCGGAAGTGCGTTTTAAGGGATTTGATAAACCATGGAGAACTACATTCCTTAAAGATATCGCTTCCGAGATAATTCGTACGGATAAGACTTCTAAAGCTCCAATTATGATGATAACAGCGGCAAATGGTTTTATTGATCAATCAGATAGATACTCGTTCAATAATGCTGGACAAAGCCTTGCTAAGTATATCGTTTTGAAGAAAGGTGAGCTGGCTTATAATCATGGCGCATCAAAGCTTCGCCCGTATGGTTCGTGTTTTGCTTTAGAAGTGGATGAAGCAAGAATGCCATATGTGTATCATTGTTTTACTATAAGCGAGCACAACCCCTATTTTGTATCCAGGGTTTTGAACAATAAAGAAACAGAAAAGCAGTTACGTAAGCTCGTTACCTCGGGAGCACGGATGGATGGTTTGCTTAATATTTCATACGAAGAATATACAACCGTAAGTATTCAGTTGCCCGAGCGGGATGAGCAGGATAGAATTGCAGAGTATTTTGAGAACATCGAGAATTTGATTGTTCTTTGTCAGCAAGAGCTTGATAAATTACAATCTGTCAAAAAAGCTCTGCTTGAAAAAATGTTTGTCTGATACAGGAGGCAAGCTATGGTATTTGAACAGGAAGCCGCTTTTGAAACGGCGCTCATCAACTTGCTGACAGAAAAATATGGTTGGGAGCCGGAAATTCTGCGTTACAAAACGGAAGAAGAGCTGATCCAGAACTGGAAACAGATCCTCTTTGAAAACAACCGTGATGTGGACCGGCTGAATGATGTTCCGCTGACCGATGGCGAAATGCAGCAGATTCTTGACCAGATTACCCGTCTGCGCACGCCGCTGAAACTCAACGGTTTTATCAATGGTAAAACCGTTGCTGTCAAACGCGACAATCCCGCAGATGAACTGCACTTCGGGAAAGAAGTCAGTCTGAAAATCTATGACCGTCAGGAAATTGCCGCCGGTCAGAGCCGCTATCAGATTGCCGAACAGCCGGTATTCAAGGCAAGGAACTCTGTTTTACCCAACCGCCGGGGTGATTTCATGCTGTTGATCAATGGTATGCCACTGATTCACTGCGAACTGAAGCGCAGCGGTGTGGATGTCAGCCAAGCCTACAACCAGATTGAAAAATATGCACATGAGGGAGTTTTCTCTGGATTGTTTGCTCTTGTGCAGATTTTTATTGCTATGCAGCCGGATGAAACAGTCTATTTTTCAAATCCCGGTCCGGACGGAAAGTTCAACAAAGATTTTTACTTTCACTGGGCAGATGCCAACAATGAGCCGTTGAATAACTGGAAGGACATTGCACAGTATCTGCTTTCCATCCCTATGGCACATCAGCTGATCGGCTTCTATACCGTTGCCGACGATACCGACGGTATTTTGAAGGTTATGCGCAGCTATCAGTATTATGCGACTTCTCGTATTACCAGCCGCGTTGCTATGCGCCGATGGGCTGATAGGGATCAAATGGGCGGCTACATCTGGCACACCACCGGTTCCGGAAAAACACTGACCAGCTTCAAATCGGCTCAGTTGATTGCAGCTTCCAAGGATGCCGACAAGGTTGTATTCCTGATGGACAGAGTTGAACTTGGCACGCAGTCCCTGTTGGACTATCGCGGGTTTGCCGACGATACAGACTCTGTGCAAGCTACAGAAAACACGGATATTCTCGTAGCAAAACTGCGGAGCGATGATCCCGCAAACACGTTGATTGTCACATCTATTCAGAAAATGAGCCGTGTGGAAGAAGAAAATGGCTTCAATGCGCACGACATCGAACTGATTCAAAATAAACGGGTTGTATTTATCATTGATGAAGCTCATCGTGATGTGTTTGGCGAAATGCTGCGGACTATTAAAGAGACTTTCCCGAACGCCATGTTTTTTGGCTTTACCGGCACGCCGATCCACGATGAAAATCAGAAGAAAATGAGCACTACTTCGGATGTGTTCGGCAATGAGCTGCACAGGTACAGCATTGCGGATGGCATCCGTGATAAGAATGTTCTGGGCTTTGATCCATACATGGTGCCAACATACAAAGATCGTGATCTTCGGAAAGCGGTTGCACTTGAAAGAGCTAAGGCAACGACTGAGGCAGAAGCGTTGGCAGACCCTAAAAAGAAAAAAGTCTATCTGCATTATATGGATCACACAAAAGTGCCGATGGCTGGATATGTTCAGGCAGATGGTAGCTATTTGAAAGGCATTGAAGATTATCTGCCTGTTTCTCAGTACGAACGCGAAGAGCATCAGTGCGCCGTAGTGGAGGATATTCTGGATAATTGGACAACCCTAAGCCACGACAGCAAGTTTCATGCGATTTTTGCTACCAGTAGCATTCCAGAGGCAATCCAGTATTATAAACTGTTTAAAGCAAAGGGCAATCTGAAGATTACCGCTTTGTTTGACCCCAGTATTGATAACAATGGTAATGGGCTTTTTAAAGAAGAGGGCATTGTTGAAATCATCAAAGATTACAATACCAGATACAGTATGGAGTTCCAAATGGCAACTTATGCAGCCTTCAAAAAGGACATTTCCTATCGTCTGGCGCACAAAGAACAGTACAAAGGAATTGAACATACTTCCGACCAGCAAATTGATCTACTGATTGTTGTCGATCAGATGCTGACTGGTTTTGACTCCAAATGGATCAACACGCTATATTTGGATAAGATTTTGGTTTACGAAAAGTTGATTCAGGCATTCTCACGTACCAATCGTCTCTATGGTCCGGAGAAGCCCTTTGGCACGATTCGTTATTATCGTAAACCGTATACAATGCAGAGAAACATTGAAGAAGCGTTCAAGCTGTATTCCGGTGATAGACCTCTTGGACTATTTGCCGACAAGCTGGAACACAACCTCAAAAAAATGAATGCGTTGTACGATGATATTGAGAGCATCTTCCGTTCTGCTGGAATTGAGAACTTCGAAAAACTTCCGGTTGATCATACGGAGCGCGGACAATTTGCTAAATTATTCAAGCAGCTTAACAGCTATCTCGAGGCTGCTAAGATACAGGGCTTCACTTGGAATAAGCTGTCCTATGAATTTAAGAACGTTGGCAGAAAAGTGATCATAAATCTGCACCTCGATGAAACCACCTACTTGATTCTTGCTTTACGCTATAAGGAACTATTCTCTGGTGGTAGCGGAGGGACCGGTGTTGAAGATGTGCCGTATGAAATCGACTCCTACCTGACGGAAATCAATACTGGTGTAATTGATGCCAACTATATGAACTCCCGGTTCAAAAAGTACATCAAGGCATTGCAGGATGGCGCGGAAACTGCCGCTGTGCTAGATGAACTTCACAAGTCGTTTGCAACGCTCACGCAAGAGGAACAAAAATACGCAAACATCTTCCTCCACGATGTCCAGAACGGTGATGTGATAGTTGACGAAGGAAAAACGCTCCGGAATTATATTACAGAGTATATGACCAGCGCCAAAAATGACCAGATCCACCGTTTTGCCACCGCCATCGGAGTTGATGAAACGATACTGCGTAGCTTTATGCAGTCGAAAATCACGGAAGCCAATATCAATGAGTTTGGTAAATTTGACACATTGAAGGCAACCGTGGATACGGAAAAGGCGAAAACCTTCCTTGAAATGATAGAGGGTAAGCCTATCAAGAAATTCCAGATCAACATGAAGATTGACCAAATGTTGAGAAAATTTATTCTTGAAGGCGGATTTGATATTACATAAATAGAGAAAAGGATGTGAAAATACTATGGCGAGCAAAACAAGAAAAGTATCGTTTTATCGTCTATCACTGGAAAAACAAACATTGCTTCCGGGAACGCGCACTGTCCGGGTAACACAATTAAACAACAGCGAAATCGAAGACTGCTTTAGGAAAATATATAACGAAAAAATGCAGGTACTTTCCGATAATCATAAAGCTATTAATATCACGGCTTCAAATGGACACTATGTCATTGAAGCAATATCCTTTGAAGAGCATAGAGCTTTCTTAAAGATCGGTCAGCAAAATCCTGCTAACACTGTTGCTCTGCGAGATCGAACAACATTGGAAACAGAAAATGTGCCAATGCGTGAAAGTCAGCTGTTGGAGCTTTATACTTTCTGCCTTATTGATTTTGAGAGCGGAATTGTGAGCTACATTGGAATCAACGGGGCTCCCAAAATTTCGGCTGTCCGCAATCTGTTTGATCAAACGCTTGAACCGGGAGAAAATACTTCTGTCCATCTTGCAGCAATCATGACTGATGATATTCTACAAGTATTAGTTCGGAAGCATATTATCAGCAAGGTATCTGTTACGGTAGCTGTACCTGAAGATCAAATTCTAAGCGACATCGGGCTGGATATTGAAAGTTTTGATGCGATTCGAAATGTACGAACAAAAACTGCGACATACAAATTGGTAGGTCGCCGCAACAAGAACATATTTACTTCTAGTTCAAAACTCGCCGAAATGATCGCCGCAATAAAAATTAAATTTGGTGACAACCTGCAAGGGTTGACTGCAAACGCAAAGGATTATAACGAAAAATCACAGACATATGATTTGCTACAATATAACTTTACAAAAACAGTCGTCCTTGGTAGAGAGGACGAAGGTTTGTTGACACTTGATGATTTCAAAGATGCACTCGTAAATACATACGATTTATATAGGACAGAGCTGTTGAGATATTGTCGAAGTTAACCTGAATTGGTGGTGGAATAAATGACAAAGCTAAAAAACTGGATATGGATAGGTTTAGTATTAGTATTGTCAATTGGAGTATCTATTATATTATTTAAAAGCGCTTTCTTCGATATAAGCAAGTTTGAAAAATTGGCTCCGGATTTTCATTATAATGCAATATCTATGTCCGCGATAATTGGAGGCTTTTTATTTACAGGGATTAGCATTCTGATTTCTGTGATTGACAAAGAGCGCATTGAACGATTATGGAATAACAGCTATTTAGACAATCTCTATCGGTCAGCCTTCGTGGGAATGATTGCAAATATCATCACGATTATTGTTGCGTTTTCATTAGTCTTTTTAGACATTCCCTCAAAAGCGGAAGACATCTTTGTTGAGATCGAAATTGCAACACTAATAATTGGTGTTGTCTTCTTTGCGTGGTGTATAAAGTACTTGTTGTTTATAATTTCTAAGCTTAAAACCGAAAAATAAATTTTAGATTGTTGCGAGTCCCTACTGTTCACACAAGAGTTTCAAAATCCGGGTTGACATCTGCTCGGATTTTGATTATACTGTACTCAACCCGAATTGGAGGTTGAACAGCATGAAACAACTGGGTATGCGTCTTCGCGCATTGCGGGAAGGCATTGGTTTATCCCAATCAAAATTTGCCGATGTAATCGGTTCTACACAGTCCAGCATCAACCGTTATGAAAACGGTCAGGCAACGCCGACAGTTGAGCTTCTACGCAAGTATGCGGACTACTTTGACGTTTCAATGGACTATATCTTTGCCCGCTGCGATGACCCGCACGGCAAGCTGTATGAGGCAAAACCTCCGGTTGACGCGAACAATCCTGAACTGAGGAAGTTCGTTGAGATGTGCTTCGATCCGGAATCACCGATGAACGAAAAACTGAAAGAAGCGATGCTGAAAATGCTGGGGGAGGCGAAGACATGAGCAGTGAATTAACCCATAATCCGGGACAGTTTGACGAGGTCATCCATATCATCGATAATGCCCGCAACCGCGCCATGAAAGCGGTCAATGCAGAGCTTATTCAGATGTATTGGAGCGTCGGTGCGTATTTGTCAGAGCTTTGTTCTGCATCAAGCTTTGGCGATAAGATCATTGACGAAGTTGCCGCATACATCGCGCAAGAGAACCCCAACATCAAAGGTTTCAATCGTCGCGGTCTCTATCGTATGAAGCAATTCTACGAGACTTACAAGGACGATGAATTTGTGACACCACTGGTGACACAAATCAGCTGGACAAACCATCTGCTTATTATGTCCGGCTCTAAGACAGCAGAGGAACGGCATTTTTACATGGCGCTCTGCGCAAAGGAACATTATTCCAAGCGCGAGTTGGAGCGTCAGATCGGCACATCGTACTACGAGCGTTCGATGATTTCCGCCAAGAAGCCAATGCCTGAATCCGTTTCGCATAATGTGCGTGAAAGCATCCTCGATACCTATGTGCTTGAGTTTCTGGACTTGCCGGAGCAATTTTCTGAAAAGAATCTCCGCAAAGCGATCATCGAAAATTTGAAGCAGTTTATACTTGAATTTGGTCGGGACTTTACCTTTATCGGTGAGGAGTACCGTGTTCAGGTCGGCAATACAGATTTCTTCATCGACTTGCTGTTTTATAACCGTGCGCTTTCCTGCCTTGTCCCGATTGAACTGAAAATCGGAAAATTCAAGCCGGAACACATCGGGCAGATCAATTTTTATCTCGAAGCACTTGACCGCGATGTGAAGAAGCCAAATGAAAATCCAAGTGTAGGCGTTATTCTTTGCGCCAGCAAGGATGACGCGGTTGTCGAATATGCTTTAAGCCGCAGTATGTCGCCCACACTTGTTGCAGATTATCGGCTTTGTCTTCCCGACAAGACGCTTCTGCAAAACAAGCTGCGTGAATTGACAGAGCTTGCGTTAGAAAGCGGCGAAGGCAACGAGGGTGATGAAGAATGAACGCTGTCATCTATGCCCGCTATTCCTCTGATAGTCAGCGCGAGGAATCCATTGAAGGTCAGCTCCGCGAGTGCAGGGAATATGCTGAACGCAACAACATGACCATTGTTGGAACGTATATTGACCGGGCTTTATCTGCAAAAACAGCAGATCGACCGGAGTTCCAGCACATGATCAAGGATAGCGCAAAAGAGTTGTTCGAGATTGTGCTTGTATGGAAGCTCGACCGCTTTTCCCGCGACCGTTACGACAGCGCTCACTACAAGCACATTCTGAAAAAGAACGGCGTAAAGGTTATTTCTGCGAAAGAGCATATCTCCGAAGGCCCGGAGGGTATTATTCTGGAAGCAATGCTGGAGGGCTATGCCGAGTTCTATTCTGCTGAACTATCAGAGAAAATCCATCGCGGACAGAAAGAGAACGCGCTGAAAGGGAAAAACAACGGCGGTGGTGTGCCTCTCGGCTATCTGTTGGACAAGAAAGCGCAGAAGCTTGCGATTGATCCTACGACTGCGCCATTAGTGGTTGAGGTATTTGAGAAGTATGCTGACGGCAAATCGGTTCGTTCTATTGTTGAGGATTTCAATGCCCGCGGACTTAAAACGAAAAAGGGACAGCCGTTCAATATCAATAGTTTCAGCTCTCTGCTGAAAAACCGCAAATACATTGGCGAGTATCGCTATCAGGATGTTGTAATTGAGGGCGGCGTTCCTGCTATCGTTCCGGAAGACCTGTTCAACCGTGTGCAGGAACGCATGGAGAAGAACCGCCATGCTCCCGCAATGGCAAAAGCAAAAGAGGACTATCTGCTGACAACAAAGCTGTTCTGCGGCAAATGTGAGCGCATGATGGTTGGTGAAAGCGGCAAGAGCCATACCGGCGCTATGCACTATTATTACAAATGCAGCGGTGCGAAGCGCCTGAAGGATTGCGACAAGAAGGCTGTTCGCAAAGACTGGATTGAGCGTGTTGTTGTTTGCCTGACCATGCAGCGCGTCATGGATGAAGAAAAGATCAACAGGCTCATTGACGCAATTCTTGTTATGCAGGAGCAGGAAGACACAACAACCCCTGCGCTTCGCTCACAGCTTGCGGAAACCGAGTCCTCCATTGGAAACATTCTGAAAGCAATCGAGCAGGGCATTTTCACGCCGTCCACTAAACAGCGGCTTGATGAGCTGGAAGCACGAAAAGAAGAAATCCTTGTGAATATCCAGACTGCGGAACTGCAAAAGCCAAAGCTGACCCGCGAACAGATGACGGCATGGTTTGAGCAGTTCCGTCATGGTGATCCAGCAAACCGTGATTTTCAGAAACGCCTGATTGATACATTTGTAAACGCTGTGTATGTGTTCGATGATAAACTGGTCTTGACCTACAACTATCAACATGGGACGCAGACGATCTCGCTTGAAGAGATCGAGTCGGCGTTGAGTTCGGATTTTGATGGGGCTACTCCACCAAAAAAGCCAAGTCTTTCGACTTGGCTTTTTTAGCTAAGTAGATTCTTTCGGATTGGTTAAGTGTACTTCGTGCGTAAAGTTTGTCTTACGGCAAGTGAAGTGCCTGCGGGCGTGGGTGTATCAACTTTACTTTGCAGGGCATATTCCAAACGCAAAATTAACGCTCCTGAATGGAACTCATTTCATCGCAAATTAGAACCAGACCGAGTTCAACAAAGCGATAGAAGCGCTCCTGAAAACGCTATAAATGTGCAAACACTCCACATATAATTATATCCCGCTGCGGATCGATTCCACAGCGGGATTTTTACATCTTTTTTTCGTTATAATGAAAGCAGTGCAATGGCAATAACAGTTACGAGCCTTTTCGTGGAGTTTGCCCCTCTGCGAGGCACACAAAGCCCGATTGTTTTCCGTATTATAACACAAATCGCAACTAAATACAATTATTTTAGCGGAAAAAATCGGACAAAAAGTGCAAATTTATCAGCTGATAATGATATTTACTGAACAAAGTCTTAGATTTTCGTGCTTAGCGCAGTCACATCGGCAGTCAGGATGAATTAGTACAACAAGTACACATGGTGTAAGCAATGTACAGACAGGTAAGCGAAGCTCTTTAATGCCACGCAACCGAAAAGTTGCGCAATAGTTGGTTGAGTAAACCGGCCTTTTATGCTATATTGGCAGCAAGAAAGGAGACAGGTCACATGCATTATTTTTCAATCAACCTGATTTTTGTCATAATTCTATTTGCTGCATTTTGGGGAGTTATAGGCTACCTCATCTATCTGCTTATTAAGGCGCTGAGAAAGTATATACGCACCGAGCCAGTGAGGCGTGAGAAATCCGAAAGCGCAAGATCGCTCGGCGAGGTTCTCAAAAAGCACCGCACCGAGTGCAAGATGACGCAGGAGTTCGTGGCCGAGGCGATAGGCGTGAGCCGCCAAGCCGTCTCAAAGTGGGAGAGCGGAGCGTCCGACCCCAGCACGACAAATCTTATTGCCCTTGCAAATCTCTACGGCCTGACTGCCGAGGAGCTGCTGCAGGAAATGCAGTAAAAAGTCCGGTTTACCACATGTTAAGCCGGATTTTTTGCGTAAATATTGCAAAATGTTGCAGAGTGTGCTATTATATGGGCGAGGCAGGAGTGCCATGCTCGTACGAAATGACGCTGTTTTGTGGGATAACGGCAGAGAGCGGCTGTATATTTTTGAAATGCCTCCCGAAAGTTGCTGCATAGCAGATCAGCCGTGACTTAAACGGCAGCTTCCGCCTTTGTGACATGGGATATGACACCGACGGATACATAGACTTCGCTATGACTGCCAACGGCAAGGCTGAAGTGTCCGACCACCTCGGCGCAACATCCTCACAGTGCTCTCTGCAATTTGAACTAAAGGCGGACCAAACAGTCCTAACGGCACTATTGCAAATTCTAAAAATATAAAAATTTTTTCATAACCGTGTCCCCACATGTAAGTCTACGGACATGTATATAATAGAGGCCTGCATTGCAGGCTCCGTATACCTCCGGTATATGAAACATCGGGAACAGCGGCAGGTAACCCCTGCCGCTGTTTTCCGTTTCTGCGGCAATAATAAAACGGACAAAGCTTTCGTGCTTTGTCCGTTTTACTTATTCAACTTTGAGCTATAGCCCTTTTGCTGGTTCGAGTTGAGGCCGAGTATATAGTCTGCAGACACATCATACAGACGACATAGCACGATAAGGTGCCTTATGGGCAGTTCATTTGCACCACGCTCATAGCGAGCGTACATAGTTTGCGAGGTGCCAAGAATTTGAGCCACTTGCTCCTGAGTTAGGTCATTATCCTCCCGAAGCGCTCGCAGTCGACAAATATAGTCCAAATGAACTCACCTCCATTTTGGGCAGCTGCCCGGCCTAAAAGTATCAAAATAATAAAAAATTAAGTAAATCTTTAGTCAATTCTAAAGCAAAAAAGATATTTCCTCTTGACTTTAGTAAAAATCTTTACTAAAATGTTAAATAAAGTATTGGTATGCAACCATATGGATTTAAAGAGGTTTCTTACCATCTGTTACAGACCCTGATTATCTCGGTAAAAAAGGAGAAAGAAATGGAAATAGAGAAGAAGACAAGGAATGTAAAGGGGACAGTAGGGAGGATAATAGCGATCATACTGGTAGCGGCGATGGCAGCGTGGCTGGTAAGCAGCTGCAACAAGCCGGAAAACGGTGCGAACGGATTATCAGCGTACGAGGTTGCTGTAAAGAACGGCTATAAAGGAACTGTTGAACAGTGGCTGGCATCCCTCGTCGGCGAAGCCGGCGAAAAAGGACAGGTCGGAAAATCTGCTTATGATCTGGCAGTCGAGAACGGTTATACCGGCACTGTGCAGCAGTGGCTGGTATCACTGATCGGCGACGCAGGCAAGAACGGTTATACCGGAACCGAGGTGCAGTGGCTGGAGTCGCTTGTCGGCCCTATCGGTGCAAACGGAGCCGATGGCGCAAACGGCAAGGACGGTAACTGCATATTCCGGATGGATGACGGTTCCTGTTTCTGCAACATCAACGAGTGCATATATTGCATGTGATTGGTGGACTAATGGCACATCAGATAAGGGATCGTGGGGTAAAACGATCTCCATTCCGGCTTACTAATTACTTTAGGAGTGCTCATTTATTTGAAATGAATAAGCACCTTAAACCGGACCAAAATGCGCAGGCACAGGCTATATTTGACTGTGGATGTGTAAGCTACAGACAACGGTTTTTAAAAAATAAAAAATTTTTTAAAAACCGTGTCCCCAAATGTCCGCTTGAGGACATATATATAATAGAGGCCTGCATTGCAATTGCAGGCTCCGTATACCTCCGGTATATGAAACATCGGGAACAGCGGCAGGTAACTCCTGCCGCTGTTTTCCGCTTGGGGGCAAAAAACTCCCGTATGCACTGACATACGGGAGCTAACCGATGTTAGTCTCTATATTCGAACTCGAGGTTATAGATGCTGACGGTGTCGCCGTCCTTGATGCCCATGGCCTCCATACGCTCAAACACGCCGGACTCACGCAGGACACGGTCAAAGTACATGCGGCTTTCGTTGTCATCAAAATTGATCGAGCCGAGAAGCCTCTGCATCCATGCGCCCTCAACGACCCAAACATCATCAAACTGCTCGATGGTGAGTTGCTCGGATGTGTCGATCACGGGCTCGGGCGGGACATAGTCGGCCTCAAAGCGGATGACCGGCGGCAGCTCCTGAAGCTTGGCTGCGGCAACGCTCACAAGCTCGTGTGTGCCGTTATGCGTTGCGGCGCTCATCTCGAAAAACTCATAGCCCAGCGCCTCAACATGCTCACGCAGTCTGTCGATATTCTCACGGTCGTCGCCGAGAAGGTCGCACTTATTTGCGGCAACTATCTGCGCACGGCTCGCAAGCTCGGGGCTGTACTCGTGCAACTCGGCGTTTATCGTGTCAAAGTCCTCAACGGGGTCACGACCCTCGCTGCCGGAGACATCAACAAGATGTATCAGCAGACGGCAGCGGTCGATATGCCGCAGGAAATCATGACCCAAGCCCGCACCCTCGGAAGCGCCTTCAATGATGCCCGGAATATCGGCCATGACGAACGAGCGCCCCTCATCAACATACACGACGCCGAGGTTGGGGAAGAGGGTGGTGAAGTGGTAATTGGCTATCTTCGGATGCGCCTTGCTGACAACGCTCAGAAGCGTTGATTTGCCGACATTGGGAAAACCCACAAGACCGACATCCGCCAGCAGCTTGAGCTCAAGCGTGATATCATGGCTCTCACCGGGAAGACCGGGCTTTGCAAAGCGGGGCACCTGACGGGTGGGCGTTGCAAAATGCTTGTTGCCCCAGCCGCCCTTACCGCCACGGGCAACGACGAACTTCTCACCGTCGGACATATCGTGCATAATGCCGCCGGTCTCGGTGTCACGGATGAGCGTGCCGCGGGGGACACGGATGTACAGACTCTCGCCGTCCTTGCCGGAGCAGCGCTTGCCCTGACCGTCCATGCCGTTGCCTGCGACATATTTGCGCTTGTATCTAAAGTCCATCAGCGTAGACATATTATCATCAACAACAAAGACAACATCGCCGCCTCTGCCGCCGTCGCCGCCATCGGGGCCGCCTGCTGCGACATACTTCTCACGGTGGAACGCAATTGCGCCGTTGCCGCCGTTGCCCGCCTTAACGGTGATCCTTGCCTTATCAACAAAAGAAGCCATAGTGTGCCTCCTTAAAATTTAGTAAAAACAATGCCGGACAGTTTAGTCCGGCATTGTCAAATCTTCATTTACTGAGCGATTTCTTCGTAAACAGAGACCTTTTTGCGGTCCTTGCCCATGCGCTCGAACTTTACCTTGCCGTCTACGAGGGCGAACAGGGTGTCGTCCTTACCCTTACCAACATTGGTACCCGGGTGGATTTTAGTTCCGCGCTGTCTGACAAGGATGTTGCCGGCCAGAACAAACTGACCATCTGCTCTCTTAGGTCCAAGACGCTTAGACTCACTGTCACGGCCGTTCTTGGTTGAACCCATACCTTTTTTATGTGCCATTAAGGTTACACCTCCATTATCAGTAGTAGCGGAATAAATTATGCGTTGATGGTTTCGATCTGAACCTTGGTATAGGGCTGTCTGTGGCCCTGAGTTCTGCGGTAGCCCTTTTTAGGCTTCATCTTATAAACGCGAACCTTCTTGCTCTTGCCGTTCTTGACGACATTTGCGGAGACGCTTGCGCCTTCGATAACGGGAGCACCGAAAACGGTGTTTTCCTCGTCGATGACTGCCAGAACACGGTCGAACTTAACAGACTCGCCTGCCTCGACATCAAGCTTCTCAACGAAGATGACATCACCCTCGGCAACACGGTACTGCTTGCCGCCGGTCTCGATTATAGCGTGCTTCATGAACTTAACTATCCTTTCTTCAGGTCTCGCTCTCATAGGTGTCGGGCAGATCCCGAGCTTCCGACCCATTCAATGCGGCTTTAACAGTATAGCATTGCCAATCAGCAATGTCAAGCACAAAAATGCTTGAAAAACTAAAGAAAAAATGGCATAATCACAATGAGATGTGAAGGAGGGAGTGCAAAATGAACAAGCTTCTGAAAAAGGTGTTTTCCAGAACCGTTGTGACGGCTCTGCTGATCGTAATACAGGTTGCATGGCTGGCGGCACTGCTGCTGCAGTTGGGCAACTCCCTGCCAGCGATACAGACCGTGCTGCGCATACTGAGCCTTGTTGCGATTTTGTTTGTGATAAAAAGCGATATGAACCCATCGTATAAGATAGGCTGGATATTGCTTATCGCTGTGCTGCCGATCCTGGGCGGCCTTATGTATGTCATTTTCGGCAACAAGCGGCCAACTAAGAATATGCGTGAAATGTTGCGTGCCCAGCTTGAAAAGTCGGCGGAGTATCTCGGCACACAGGAGAGCATCACCGGAGAACTTGACGGAGGAGCGGCGGGACTGTTCAAATACCTTGAAGGCTCAGCCGGCTACCCAACGGCGAAGAATACGACCGTGCGGTATTACCGTGTAGGTGAGGAAATGTACGCAGACCTTCTGCCGGAGCTTGAAAAGGCGGAGAAATTCATCTTCCTTGAATATTTCATCATTCGCCCGGGCAAGATGTGGGACGGAGTGCTTGAGATACTAAAGCGCAAAGCAGCCGCGGGCGTTGATGTGCGCATAATTTACGACGACATGGGCTGCATTGACATCTTGCCCGCAAATTACAACGAAACTCTTGAGGGCTGGGGCATACGGACAATGGCGTTCAACCGCTTTGTGCCTGCCGTCAGCTTAGTTATGAATAACCGTGACCACCGCAAGATAACCGTCATCGACGGCAAGGTCGGCTTCACCGGCGGCATAAACATCTCGGATGAATATATAAATGTAAAGGAGCGTTTCGGACATTGGAAGGACACGGGGCTGATGCTCAAGGGCCCGGGCGTGTTCAATCTGACACTCATGTTCCTTGAAATGTGGAACGCATTTAACAAAGACGGCGACAGATACGCAGAGTTTATCCCTGACTCGTTCGAGGAATGCGGCAGCGCCGATGACGGCTATGTCCTGAGTTTTTCCGACAGTCCCTTAGATAACGAGAGTGTCGGGGAGAGCGTGTACACCGATATGCTGTATCAGGCCAAGGACTACATTTATATAACAACGCCGTATCTCGCCATCGACAGCGAGCTTCAGACCGCCTTGTGCATGGCGGCGAAGCGAGGCGTTGATGTGCGCATGATAACCCCGGGCATACCGGACAAAAAGTTAGTGTACCGCCTGACACGCTCATACTACCCGACGCTCTTGAGAGCGGGAGTTAAGATATACGAGTACACACCCGGCTTCATCCACGCAAAGAGCTTTGTGTGCGATGATAAGCTGTGCGTCGTCGGCACGATAAACATGGACTACCGCAGCCTGTACCTGCACTTTGAATGCGGCACGCTCATGTATAATAATCCCGAGATAAAGCAGGTCAAAAAGGACGACCTTGATACTATGGAAAAATGCCGCAAGGTCGAGCTATCCGACATGAAAACCAACTTCCTCGGCGAGCTGTTTGACAGCTTCCTTCGCTCCGTTGCACCGCTGCTTTAATATCAAAAAATGCCGCCCGATTTTCGGGCGGCATTGCCATATTCAAATAATGTATCAGCCGACGATATCCTTGGTATCACGGGCAATAACGAGTTCCTCGTTGGTGGGGATGACAAAAACCTTGACCTTGGAGTCGGGGGTGGAGATCATGATATCCTCGCCGCGCTTGGAGTTTGCCTCATCGTCGATGGTAACGCCGAGGTAGCCAAAGTACTCTGCAATGGCCTTGCGGGAGGACTTGGAGTTCTCGCCGACACCTGCGGTGAACACGATAGCGTCAACGCCGTTCATGGCTGCAACATAGGAGCCTGCGACCTTTGCGACCCAGTAATGGAACATATCCAGAGCGAGCTGAGCACGGTCGTTGCCCTTTTCTGCTGCCTCGTCGAGGTCACGGAAGTCGGAGGAAACGCCGGAAACGCCGAGAACGCCGGATTTCTTGTTGAGGATGTTGAGCATCTCGTCGATGCTGATGCCGTACTTATTCATGATGAACTGGATAACGCCTGCATCCAGATCGCCGCAGCGGGTGCCCATCGGCAGACCAACCAGCGGGGTGAAGCCCATGGAGGTGTCGATGCACTTGCCGCCGTCGATAGCAGCAATGGAGCTGCCGTTGCCCATGTGGCAGGAGACTATCTTGAGCTCCTCAATGGGCTTGCCCATGAGCTCAGCGCAGCGGCCGGAGACATAGCGGTGGCTGGTGCCGTGGAAGCCGTAGCGGCGGATGCCGTCGTTCTGGTAGTACTCATAGGGAATAGCGTACATATATGCCTTACCGGGCATGGTCTGATGGAAAGCGGTGTCGAAAACTGCGACCATGGGGACATCGCCCATGACATCACGGCAGGCATTGATGCCGATGATATTTGCGGGATTGTGCAGAGGAGCAAAGGGAGTGCACTCCTCAAGAGCCTTCATGACCTCGTCGGTGATGAGAACGGAGGAAGCAAACTTCTCACCGCCGTGAACGACACGGTGGCCGACAGCGTCGATCTCCTTCATGGAGCCGACGACGCCGTACTCGGCGCTGGTGAGCTTGTCGATGACTGCCGCAATAGCCTCGGCGTGAGTGGGCAGGGCAATGTCCTCATTGAAAACGGGCTTGCCGCCGACCAGCGGGCTGTGCTTGAGGTGACCGTCGATACCGATGCGCTCGCAAAGGCCCTTGGCCATGACCGACTCGGTCTCCATGTCGATAAGCTGGTACTTCAGAGAGGAGCTGCCTGCGTTGATAACAAGAATCTTCATTACAAAATCCCTTTCTTATTGTAAAAATACCTATATAATTGTATTATAGTTATATACCTACCCTATTTTAATACAAATTGCATAAAAAGCAAGATTTTTTTAAGGAGGCGGGAAAATTGGGCGTTATCGGCGTTGTTGCGGAGTACAATCCATTTCACTTCGGCCATGAGCACCACCTGACCGAGACCGTACGCAGTCTGGGAGAGGACTGCCCGGTGGTGTGCGTCATGTCGGGTGACTTTATCCAGCGGGGGCAGGCCGCCGTGTACTCAAAGTTTGCAAGAGCGGAGGCGGCGATAAATTGCGGGGTCGACCTCGTGCTTGAGCTTCCCCTGCCGTGGACGCTGTCCTCAGCCGAGGGCTTTGCCCGCGGCGCAGTGGGGCTTTTAGGGGCAACTGGCGTTGTCACGCATTTGAGCTTCGGCTCGGAATGCGGCGAGACAGAACCGTTAGAGCAGCTTGCCGAGATGCTTCTCGACCCGCTGTTTGTAAACGATATAAAGACACAGCTGAGTAACGACGAGGGCATATCCTTTGCCGCCGCCCGCCAGAGAGCCGCCGCCAAAAGGGTGGGGGAGCTGTCATGCCAGCTCGAAACACCGAACAACATCCTCGCAGTGGAGTATATAAAGCAGCTTTATGACCAAAGCCTGCATATTAAGCCAATCACGATCCAGCGCTTCGGCTCGGGACACGACCGGACCGGCGATATAGGCCCACGCTCGGCGTCGGAGATACGCCGGACCATAGCCTCCGGCGGCGATATCACGGGCTCGGTGCCCGATGGAGCGCTTGTGGTGTATCAGCGTGAAAACAAGCTCGGCCGTGGGCCTGTTTTGGACGAAAATCTCGAGCTTGCCGTTTTATCACGCCTGCGCATGATAGACGATGCGGCTTTTGCCGCCCTGCCGGACGCCGGCGAGGGATTAAACTTCCGCCTTGCGAGAGCGGCGAGGGAGGAGACTACCGTCGATGCCATTGTGGCTGCCGCAAAATCAAAGCGCTATGCGCTCAGCCGCATCCGCCGCATGACCATGTGCGCAGCACTCGGCATCAAAGCCGGGGATGCACAGGAAATACCGCCGTATGCGAGGGTGCTTGCCGCAACGCAGCGTGGCTGTGCGCTCCTGAGGGAAATGAGCACAAAATCGTCCGTTCCCGTCATCACAAAGCCCGCAAGCGTCAAGGAGTTAGACGACAGAGCAAGACATATATTTAATGTATGCAGCGCTGCTCACGACCTGTTTTCGCTGGGCTATACCGCCCAAGCGGAGCGCCGAGGCGGCGCAGATTGGAGAATAAGCCCTAAGATAGCCATTAAATAGGGGGATATTTGTGCAAAAAAACTATTGCAATTTTGTTAAGTGTAGTTTATAATGCGTGTAGTCGATAAAAAGACAAATGTTCGTTTGAGACGGACATAAGATGTTGAGAGTATAATTAGGAGGAAACCAAAATGAAGAAAGTCATAGCACTTGTCCTCGCATTCGTCATGGTGTTCGCACTTTGCGCTTGCGGCGGCGGCTCGGACGAGAAGGTCATCAAGATCGGCGTCTATGAGCCTCAGACCGGCGCAAACGGCGCAGGCGGCAAGCAGGAGATCCTTGGCATGGAATATGCCAATTCCGTATGCCCCACCGTCACCATTGGCGGCGTGGAATACAAGATAGAGCTCGTTTATGCAGATAACGAGTCGAACACCGAGAAAGCTGCTTCCGCAGCTACCACCCTTGTTTCCGAGGGCGTATCCGTTGTTCTCGGCTCTTACGGCTCCGCCGTTTCTATCGCAGCATCCGATACATTCAAGAACGCAGGCATCCCCGCAATCGGCGTGTCCTGCACCAACCCCCAGGTCACCGAGGGTAACGAGCACTACTTCCGTATCTGCTTCCTTGACCCGTTCCAGGGCACCGTTCAGGCAAACTTCGCCAAAGAGCAGCTCAAGGCCGACACCGTCTACTGCCTCGGCGAGCTTGGCAACGACTACGACCAGGGCCTTATCAATTACTTCAAGGAAGCTGCCGACAAGCTCGGCATCAAGGTCATCACCGAGTCCTTCCCCAAGGATAACTCCGACTTCACTTCTTACCTGAACAACGCAAAGAAGGAAGGCGCAAAGGCCATCTTCGCTCCCGTATCCATCCAGTACGCACAGCTCATCGTTGAGCAGGCAAACGCACAGGGCATCAAAATTCCTCTGCTCGGCTCCGACACTTGGGATAACAACACCATCGTCGAGGCAACCGTAGGCAAGAACACCGAGCTGTATGTTTCTACCTTCTACGCAGAAGGCGGCAATGCCGAGTTCGAAAAGGGCATTAAGGAGTGGATGAACGCCGACTCCAAGCGCATCGACAATAATGGCGGCAACGACATGCTCGCAGCAGTCACCGTCATGGGTTATGATGCATACATGGTAGCAGTCGAGGCCATCAAGGCAGCAGACTCCTCTGATCCCGCAACCGTCATGGCAGCCCTGCCCAATGTTAAGTACAGCGGCATCTCGGGCGACATTTCCTTCAACGAGACCGGCGACGCAAACCGTGACTCTGCATTCATCAAGCAGGCAAACGCCGAGAAGGGCGTTTGGGACTTCGTAGCAGTCCAGAAGGCGTAAGCTTCTAAAAAGGCTTATATCAAGCTCAAATATGGTGGGGACACAGAAATGTGTCCCCACCATACCGATATTTTACGGCAAGATAAAGGATCGTGTAAATGCGCTCCTAAAATAATTTTCCGGAGCGGATTTATGCGTTCCTGTAAATAGAGAGGAAGGCCCTCAGATGATTGATTTTTTGCACAATAACCTGCAATACCTGCTTTCGGGCATATCAGTCGGCGGCCAGTACGCTCTTATCGCCATCGGCTATACGATGGTGTACGGCATACTGAGACTTATAAACTTTGCCCACGGCGATGTGTTCATGGTCGCAGGTCTTATCATGATATACGCAATAGCGGGCGGTCTGCCCATGTGGGCGGCAATAGTGCTCGTTATTGTTCTTACTGTAGTTTTGGGCGTAGCGATAGAAAAGGTGGCGTACAAGCCCCTCAGAAGCGCACCGAGAATGTCGGTAATGATTTCGGCTATCGGCGTGTCGTACCTGCTGCAAAACTGCGCACTGTACTTTACCGGCGGTCTGCCGCGCATGTACCCCGTTATCCCGTTTTTGACAAAGTCGGTGACGATATGGGGCGCAACGACCAAAATGGTCACCATCATAACTCCGATACTTACGCTCGTGCTCGTCGTTGCGCTCGTACTTCTTATAAAGTACACCAAGATTGGTATGGCGATGCGTGCTGTCGCAAAGGATTTTGAGACAAGCCAGCTTATGGGCATAAAGATAAATTCCGTTATATCCTTTACCTTTGTCATAGGCTGCTTCCTTGCGGCCATCGGCTCGATGCTTTATTTCTCAAACTATCAGACCGTCGTACCCACCTCAGGCGCAATGCCCGGCCTTAAAGCCTTCGTCGCAGCCGTTTTCGGCGGCATAGGCTCCATCCCCGGTGCGGTCATCGGTGCGTTTATAATAGGTATCTGCGAGAATATCATCAAGGGTGTAGGTCAGCAGTGGACCGTGTTCTCCGATGCATTTACCTTCGTTCTGCTTATAGTCATTCTTCTCGTCAAGCCTACAGGCATCTTCGGCGAGAAGGCAACGGATAAGGTGTGAGGTGAGGATGATGAACAAAACCATGCAGAAAGAAAAAGTCCTCAGAACGCCGGAAGAGCTCGCAAAGCGTCAGGGCATGTGGCTGACGATAATAGCCCTTGCAGTCGTATATATCCTGCTGTTTGCGCTTGATAACTTCATTAAGCCCAGCAAGTTCACGCTCATGCTCATCCCCGTGCTCAGAAAGGGCGCAATTTATTCGCTTCTTTGCGTTTCGATGAACCTGCTCAACGGCTTCACCGGACTGTTTTCGCTCGGTCAGGCGGGCTTCATGCTCATCGGCGCATACGCATACTCCATTTTCTCCATCCCCGCAGCGCAGCACGCCTCGGTTTATCAGTACTTTGACGGCGGCACTATCCAGTTTTCCATTCCCGAGGCTATCGGCAATGTCCTCGGTGTAAATGCCGGCAGCTTCCTCGGTGCGATAATCTGCATCATCATCGCCGGTATCGCTGCAGCGATATTTGCAGCACTCATCGGCATCCCCGTGCTCAGGCTCAAGAGCGACTATCTTGCCATTGCGACCCTTGGCTTTGCGGAAATAATCCGTGCGTTTTTCCAGTGGGACAGCTTGGGCGAGATTACAAACGGCTCTAACCTACTGCGTAAGTACACGGCGTTCAGCGACATGAACATCCAGATAGGTACGAGCGTTTATAAGCTCGGCACGATATTCCCGTTCCTTATTGCGATGATATCCATTGCGATGATCGTTCTGCTCATAAACTCTTCCTACGGCAGAGCCTTTAAGGCTATCCGTGACGATGAGGTAGCGGCAGAGGCAATGGGTATAAACCTTTTCAAGCATAAGATGCTGTCATTTGTTATCTCCAGCTTCTTTGCCGGCGTCGGCGGTGCGCTGCTTGCAATGTTCCAGACCACCGTGCAGGCCGCGGCGTTCATGTCCTCGATGACCTATGAGATACTGCTTATCGTCGTTATCGGCGGCATAGGCTCTGTTTCCGGCAGCTGCATCGCAGCATTTTTGTACATTGCCTGCTCCGAGTGGTGGCTTCGCTTCCTCGACTCGGGCGCAATCGGAAGTATCCAAGTCTCCTTCTTCCGTGACGGCTTCCGCAAGGTCGTGTTCTCCGTTGTTATCATGATAATCGTGCTGTTCTTCTCGAAGGGCATCATGGGCAATAAGGAGCTTTCCTTTGCCGGGCTTATCAGAAAGATACAGGCTAAAAAAGCCGCTAAGGCGGTCAAGGCCGAAGCAGGAGGTGCGGCAAAATGAGTGAAAAGAATGTACTCCATGTTGAAAATGTGACCATGCAGTTCGGCGGCGTCGTTGCCGTCAACAACCTGTCGCTTGACATCCCCGAGGGCAAGATTGTTGCGCTCATCGGCCCTAACGGCGCAGGCAAGACCACGGCCTTTAACTGCATCACCGGCGTTTACGAGCCGACAAACGGCCTTGTAGAGTTCATGGGCGAGCCCATCGTCCGTAACCACCCGCAGGGCAAGATGAAGAAAAACTATAAGGGCGAAAACGGCGACAAGTACCTCGGCAAGGTCGTTACCAACACGCCCGACAAGATAACCCACAAGGGCATCGCCCGTACCTTCCAGAACATCAGACTTTGGAAGAGCATGACGGTGTTTGAAAATGTCCTTATCGCAAAGCACATGAACGCCAAGCAGAATGTCTTCTCCGCCACCTTCCGTGCAAATGCCAAGGAGGAGCAGCGCATGCGTGACGAGACCATGGCGCTTCTGGTCGAGCAGGGTCTTGACAAGTTCAAGGACGAGATAGCGACGAGCCTGCCTTACGGTCTCCAGCGCCGTTTGGAGATAGCAAGAGCACTTGCCGCCGACCCCAAGCTTTTGCTTCTTGACGAGCCTGCCGCCGGCATGAACCCGCAGGAAACTCAGGAGCTTGCGCAGTTTATAACCGAGATCCGTGATAAGTATAATTTGACGATATTCCTCATCGAGCATCACATGGATCTTGTCATGAACATTTCCGATTATATCTATGTCATCGACTTCGGCAAGGAGATAGCCCAGGGCATCCCGAGCAAGGTACAGAACGATCAGCATGTTATAGACGCATATTTGGGGGTTGTTGAAGATGAGTGAAGCAATACTGAAGATCAATGACCTCAAGGTCAATTACGGCGGCATTGAGGCCGTCAAGGGCATCAGCTTTGATGTTCCCGCAGGCGAGATAATCACTCTTATCGGCGCAAACGGCGCAGGCAAGAGCTCGACCCTGCGTGCCATAGCCGGTTTAGTCAAGCCCGCCTCCGGCAGCATAGTCTTTGAAGGAGACGATATTACCGGCAAGGATCCGACCGCTATCGTCACCAAGGGCATCACGCTCGTTCCGGAGGGCAGAAAGATATTCCCCGATCTCACGGTTTTGGAAAACCTGCGTATCGGCGCATATCTGAGAAACGACGACCTGACCGACGATCTCAACTGGGTGTACGACCTGTTCCCAAGACTCAAGGAGCGCTCGTGGCAGGAAGGCGGCACTCTCTCCGGCGGCGAGCAGCAGATGCTTGCGGTCGGCAGAGCACTCATGAGCCGCCCCAAGGTCATCATGATGGATGAGCCGTCGCTCGGCCTTGCACCTATCATCGTGCGTGGTATCTTCGATATCATCAAGGAGATAAATAAGCAGGGCGTGACCGTTCTTCTTATAGAGCAGAACGCAAATATGGCACTCAAGACCGCCGATATCGGCTATGTCATGGAGACCGGACGCATCACCATGAGCGGAGCCGGCTCCGAGCTTCTGACAAACGAAGAGGTCAAGAAAGCCTACCTCGGCGCATAATTCTACACATATTAAGAAAGCAGAAAAGCTGCTCGGCTTTTCTGCTTTTTTATTGACAATGTGCTTACAGTGACTTAAAATCTATCTTAATAGATTAATGGGGGAATTATTATGACACTTGACAAACTGCCTATAGGCGACAGTGCCGTTATTATATCGGTCGGCGGTGAGGGAAACCTACGCTGCCACCTGTTGGACATGGGGCTTATACCGCACACAGAGGTCTCGGTGCGCAAGGCTGCACCCTTGGGCGACCCTATTGAGATATCGCTCCGGGGATATACCATGACCATCCGCAAGGACGACGCCGCAAAGATCGAGGTGCGCCCGAATAAGGAGGTATAAACCATGGTAATAGCTCTTGTAGGTAACCAGAACTGCGGTAAGACCACACTTTTTAACCAGCTGACAGGTTCAAATCAGCATGTCGGCAACTTCCCGGGCGTGACGGTCGAGCATAAAATGGGCGAGATAATCGGCTATAAAAATTACAGCCTTGTCGACCTGCCCGGCATCTATTCCATCCGTCCGTATTCCGGTGAGGAGAAGGTCACCCGCAATTTTATAATCGACAAAAAGCCCGATGCGATAATAAATATCGCCGACGCAACGAATATCGAGCGCAACCTGTATCTCACGCTTCAGCTCATAGAGATGGGAAAGCCCATGGTGCTGGCGCTTAATATGATGGATGAGCTTTTGGGTAACCACGGCTCTGTCGATATAAGCAAGTTGTCCGAGCGCCTCGGCATACCCGTTGTGCCAATATCCGCTGCAAAAAATGACGGTGTTGACGAGCTAATGCGTGTCGTGTCCGAAACGGCGCAGGCAAGGCTCAAGCCCCGCAGGATAGACTTCTGCTCGGCAGGCCCCGTGCACAGGTGCATACACACCGTCAGCCATGTCGTGGAGGATCACGCCGAGCGTATCGGCGTTCCGTCCCGCTTCGCTGCTACCCGTGTCATCGAGCAGGATGAGGATATAATAAACTCGCTCAAGCTCAGCGAAAACGAGCTGGAGCTCATTGAGCATGCCGTTGTGGAAATGGAGACCGAGAGCGTCCTTGACCGTAACGCTGCTCTTGCCGATATGCGCTACCGCTTTATCGAGGCCGTGTGTTCCGAGTGCGTGGTCAAGGCACAGGAGAGCAGAGAAGCCCAGCGCAGCGTGAAGATAGATAAGGTGCTTACGAATAAGTACCTTGCCATACCCATGTTCATTGCGATAATGGCGTTTATCTTCTGGATGACCTTCAGCGTTGTCGGGCAGCGGCTGTCGGATCTTCTCGGCATGGGCATAGATAAGCTCACGGTGCTTGTTGACAATGCACTGACCGCATATGGGCTCAACCCCACGGTGCAGAGCCTTGTCATCGACGGTATTTTTGCCGGTGTCGGCAGCATTTTGAGCTTCCTGCCGATAATAGTCGTACTGTTTTTCTTCCTTGCCATTCTGGAGGACACGGGATACATGTCCCGAGTGGCGTTCGTTATGGATAAGCTTCTGCGCAAGATCGGCCTATCCGGCCGCAGCTTTGTGCCGATGCTCATAGGCTTCGGCTGCTCGGTGCCGGCTATCATGGCGACAAGGACGCTTTCAAGCGAGCGCGACCGCAAAATGACGATGCTGCTTATTCCGTTCATGAGCTGCTCTGCCAAGATACCAATTTACGCCGTGTTCACTGCGGCCTTTTTCCCGAATAACGGCGCACTCGTCATGACACTTTTGTACCTCGGCGGCATCCTCGTCGGCATAATAGCCGCAATGGTGCTCAATAGGACCGCCTTTTCCGGCAATCCTGTGCCGTTTGTCATGGAGCTTCCGAACTACCGTATGCCCTCGCTCAAGAGCGTGCTGCTTCTTATGTGGGAAAAGGCTTGGGACTTTATCCGCCGTGCTTTTACGATCATTTTCGTTGCGACCATCGTCATATGGTTCCTGCAGCACTTTGACGCAAAGCTGAATGTCGTCCCGTCCGACAGCACGACAAGTCTGCTGAGCATCATCGGAATGTGGATGGCACCCGTGTTTGCGCCGCTCGGCTTTGCCGATTGGCGTGTCGTCACGAGCCTTGTGACCGGTCTCATGGCAAAGGAAGCGGTCATAAGCACCCTCGGCGTCCTGCTCAATGTCAGCGTCGATGCCCTCGCCGGAGCGATAGCGGGACTGTTCACCATGCGTTCCGCACTCAGCTTTTTGACCTTTGCGCTTTTGTATACACCGTGCGTTGCGGCAATATCAACAATAAAGCGGGAACTCGGCAGCACCGTCAAGACCATAGGAGTTGTCGTCAGCCAGTGCTGCGTTGCGTGGCTCACGGCATACATAGTGTATCTGATAGCGGGTATAATATTGTGATATGGAAATCATAATTGTACTTGCGCTCGTGGTGTGGCTCGTGCTTGCGCTGCGCTCGATAAGAAAAAACGGAGCAGGCTGCGGCGGCGACTGCGCCAAATGCAGCGGAAAATGCTCAAAAAGACGGGATCGTTGATCCCGTCTTTTTTCAATGAAATGTATAATACGAAACACTTCCGTCAAAAATAGAAGCAACCTGATATATAGGAGGTTTCTGTATGGAAAACGGCAGATCCAAAAGGACGGATAAGTTTTTTGCAGGTAAGGGCTTTTACATAGTCCTTGCACTATGTATAGCGGTGATCGGCATCTCGGCGGTCAGCATA
>ENA-ORNO01000408-ORNO01000408.1-human-gut-metagenome-genome-assembly--contig:-NODE-408-length-29191-cov-2.593630_pt1 | contig 29191 bp, 26 predicted proteins | sample MGYA00242117_ERZ509026 | MGnify/ENA primary metagenome ERZ509026 (study PRJEB26280, sample SAMEA2338710) | human gut metagenome | biome: human gut; feature: human-associated habitat; material: faeces... | reverse complement strand
CTCTTCCGCCACAAAATAGAGCGTATACGCGCCTTGATGCCCGACGCGTTCATCGGCGTGGACCTGATATGCGGAGCGCGCGGCGAGACCCGGGAGGAGTTCGAGCGCTCGCGGGAGTTCGTGGAGTCGCTGCCCATTACGCGGCTACATATCTTTCCCTACTCCGAGCGACCGGGCACAAAGGCGCTGGAAATAGCCCACAGCGTGAGCCGCGAGGAAAAACACCGCCGCGTGGGCGAGATGATGCGCGTGTCGGAGCACGATACACAGGCACGGTGCGTCGGGTGCTTCTCGAACACAGTCGCCCGGGAGAGCCCATGTGTGGGTTCACCGACAATTATCTGAAGGTTTCGGTCGACGCCCCCGAGTGGATGGACAACAGGATAGTGCCCGTAAGGCTTCTCGAAACCATAAAGGACGATACGGGCGACATAACTTTCAAAGCCACCCTGGAAATATGAAAGAACGGGCGGCCGACATATCGTTCCGACTGCTCACAGGGTTTATGAATGCCCTGGCGAGGCTACCGCTACCGGTGCTTTATGTGCTGAGCGACGCCACATTCGCACTGCTGTACTTCATAGTGCGCTACCGCCGCCGCCTGGTAGACCGCAATCTCGCCACGAGCTTTCCCGACAAAAGCAGACATGAGCTTCACGCCATACGGCGCCGCTTCTACCGAAATTTCGCCGACTATATATTCGAGACAATCAAGCAGCTCCACGTGAGCGACGCCGAAATGCGCCGCCGCATGACATTCAGCGGAGTCGACATCATAGACGGGTACCTGCGGCAGGGGCGCCCGGTAGTATGCTACTTCTCGCATACGGGCAACTGGGAATGGGCGCCGTCGATTACTCTGTGGTCCGACGTGCGCCCTGGCGTCGACGCTGAATTCTGTCAGATCTACCGCCCCCTGCGGAACCGCCGCATGGACGCGCTGATGCTGCGTCTGCGCTCGCGTTTCGGATCCGTGTCGCTGGCGAAAAACATGGCATTTCTCGACCTGATGCGATACCGGCGCCGCGGTATGCCCACCGTGACCGGCTTCATGAGCGACCAGAAGCCGAGCCATGGCGACGCCGGCTACATAACCTGCTTCCTCAACCATCCCACGGCAATGATAACCGGCACTGAAACGGTAGCCAGGCGCATGGATGCAGCCGTGGTATACTGGGACATGCAGAAACCCTCGCGCGGCCATTACCATATCGACATCCGTCTGATAACCGACGCTCCGACGAAGCTGCCGCCCGACGCCATAACCCACCGCTACGCCTCGCTGCTCGAGCAGACCATCTGCCGGCAGCCGGCTATATGGTTATGGACCCACAACCGATGGAAACACCCGGTCGACGCAGTGCATACGCCCGTAATCACCAAATAACCCACGAAACCATCCGACAGCATTGAAGGCAGCCGTAATCATCCTCAACTGGAACGGAGAGAAACTGCTCCGTGAATTCCTTCCCTCAGTAGTGGCCAATACCGACCCGTCGCTGGGCCACTTAATTGTGGCCGACAACGGCTCTGACGACGGCTCATTGAAGCTGCTGGCCGAGCGGTTTCCATCGGTAGAGGTACTCGCTTTTCCCGAAAACTATGGATTTGCCGGAGGATATAACCGTGCGGTAGCCGCCGTAGCCGGACGTTTCGAGCTCGCGGTGCTGCTCAACAGCGACGTCGAGACTCCTCCGGGATGGCTCGATGCACTTTCCGGAGCCATGAAAGCCGATCCTAAAATCGGAGCCTGCCAGCCCAAGATACTTGCATACACCGACAAGGAAAAATTTGAATATGCAGGCGCGGCCGGAGGCTTTCTGGACCGCAACGGCTACCCATACTGCCGCGGGCGCCTCTTCTCGGCCGTGGAGACCGACCACGGGCAATACGACGACCCGATAAACATATTCTGGGCCACGGGAGCTGCATTGATGGTACGCACCGACCTCTACCTGAAGGTAGGAGGGCTCGACGAGGATTTCTTCGCCCATATGGAGGAGATTGACCTCTGCTGGCGCATCCATCTGGCAGGCTACCGGGTAATGGTGATTCCACAGAGCAAAGTATATCATCTGGGGGGTGGTTCCCTTCCGGCCTCCAATCCGCGGAAAACCTATCTGAATTTTCGCAATAACCTGTTGCTGCTCCATAAAAACCTGCCGGTCCACAGGGTGAAACCCGTTCTTATGCGGCGACGGCTGCTCGACACTCTGGCATGGCTGAAATCCGCGGCCACATTCGACTGGGCCAACGCCGCAGCAATATGGCGCGCGCACCGCGATTTCGCCGCCGCTACATCTTCCACCCCGACACCGACCTGCTTGAAGCAAATTGTCCGCCGGACCTGCTCATCGACTACTACCTGCGCGGAATACGCACCTACGACCGCCTGCGCCACCACCGCTGAACGGAGGGAGCGCGCCCCGGCCTCAGAGCGACTGCGTGAGTGTGTCGATAAACAGCATGGCCGTAACTCCGGCCACAAGCGCATATGTAGCCGGTTTCTGGAATCCATGAGCATGCGTCTCGGGTATCATTTCGTCGGAGATGACATAGAGCATCGCACCGCCTGCCATGCCGAGCAGTCCGGGCAGAAACATCCCCGACAGGCCTCCCAACACGAATCCAAGTATCACACCGGCCATCTCCAGCAGAGCGACTACGATGGAGATGCCGCAGGCGCGTAGCCATCCGACACCAATCATCAGAAGAGGCGTCACCACAACCATCCCTTCCGGAATATTCTGCAACGCGATGGAAACGGCGACCGAATACGCGCCCGAGAGATTCGACTCGTCGAAGACAATACCGGTAGCCATCCCCTCGGGAAGCTTGTGGATAGCTATTGCAACCACAAAAAGCAGTACGCGATGAGTCGTGGCATCGGCGCTGTGGCGCTCACTGTCGAGACCGGTAAGGCGATGAAGATGGGGTGTGAGGCGGTCGAGTGTACCGATAAGAGCCACCCCCGCAGCCACGCCGACAACAACCTGCCACCAGTCGGAGAATCCACATTGGCCAATTGCCGGAAGCAGCAACCCGACGATTGCCGCCGCAAGCATCGTGCCGGCGCAGAAACCCATGAAGATGTCGTTCCATTTGTGCGGAATCCGCTTAACGGCCAGACCGATTACCGAGCCGACCAGCGAAGCGGCCGCCAGGCCGGACGCACTGAGGAGTACATGCTGCCAGATATTCATGATTTGTAGAGATTTTAATTATCGCACCCGACGGTTGCGGATAAAACGTATGCCCTCCCCGATCCACAGCACAAACGAGGTGCCAAGCAGAATTATAGCCCAGTCGGAGAGGCGAAGCGGGGTCACGGTGAAGAACCGGCCTCCCAACTCCACGATAAGAATCTGCACGACAAGAATCACACCTGCAATGAGCAGGAACTCGCCGCAGTGGGTCAGACTCAGTCCACTCCCATGCGAAGCGTAGGCGCGTGCGTTAAACATATTCCAGAACTGAAGCATCACGAAAATCGTGAAGGTAAGGCTGAGTTCATAGGCCGTAAGACCCGAACGGCTACCAAGATGTTCATGCAAAAGCTGTGGAAGCGACGAGATATCGGCATGTTCGAACGCATACACCAGGTAGAACATTATCCCGAAGAAAATCAATCCGGAGGCTATAATGTTGCGCCACATGGAACGTGTGATTATAAACGCCGTGCGGCTACGCGGCCGGTCGGACATCACGCTCGACGACGGCGGGAGCGACGCAAGCGCCATGGCCGCGAAAGTATCCATGATGAGATTCACCCAAAGCATCTGGGTGACGGTGAGCGGCGACTCCGTCCCCATAAACGCGCCTGCGAGCACAATCATACAGGCGGCCAGGTTGACCGTCATCTGGAACATAATGAAGCGCTGGATATTGCGGTAGAGCGACCGGCCCCACATCACGGCGCGGCCTATCGAGGCAAACGAATTGTCGACTATGGTAATGTCGCTCGCTTCCTTTGCCACAGAAGTACCGTCGCCCATCGACAGGCCGACATGGGCGGCCTTGAGGGCCGGAGCGTCGTTGGTGCCGTCGCCGGTAACGGCAACCACCTGCCCCTTCCGCTGAAGAGCCTCGACAAGGCGCTTCTTGTCCATCGGGCGGGCGCGGGCAATAATTTTCAAGTCCATAACGCGGTCAAGCAGCTCATCGTCGGATAGCGCGCCGAATTCCGGCCCGGTGATTATATTGCGGTCGCCGTCGGAGGGGAGCCAGAGGCCGATCTGACGGCCGATTTCACGGGCAGTGCCTGGAGTATCTCCGGTTACGATTTTCACGGCTATACCAGCGTCGGTCACCTCGCGGATTGCATCGGGCACATCGGCGCGAACGGGATCGGAAATTGCAACGAATCCGAGAAATTCAAGTCCGGCAGGCTGTAGCTGACCGTCGACAATCGGGTCGATACCCGAAGCGAGCTCCGCATAGGCAAAACCGAGTGTACGCATGGCCATGGCCTGATATTCCGCCAGCCGGGCGTCGACGCTGGCTCGCGTGGCGCCTTCCGGATAAAGTGAGCAGAGCCCATAGACGATTTCGGGTGCTCCCTTCACAAAGAGCAGTCTCCGCTCCCCGTCGGCAACCACCGTCGCCATGAATTTGCGCTCGGTGGTGAACGGAAGTTCGTCGACAGGCGTAAACCTCCCTCGCAGACTTTCATAGTCAATTCCGTTGGCATCGAGCCAGAGAAGCAGAGCACCCTCGGTAGGATTGCCGAGTACGGAAGGTAATCCCTCGCCGCTACGGTCGAGACGTGCCGTGGAGTTGACGGCTATCCCCTGGGCAATCAAGCGGGCGAGAGCGGTGTCGGAACGGAGTCCGTCCGACGGCAGCCCGTAGAAATCGAAGCTGTAGACCTGCATGCGGTTCTGCGTCAGTGTGCCCGTCTTGTCGGTGCATATCACGGTGGTCGCTCCCATCGTCTCGCAGGCGTGGAGTTTGCGAACGAGATTGTTGGTGCGCAGCATCCGGCGCATGCTGTAGGCGAGCGAGAGCGTGACAGCCATCGGAAGCCCTTCGGGCACGCTCACCACTACAAGCGTGACAGCAATCATAAGCGTCTGGAGCAGATATGTGAGGAAGGGGACCAGCTCGAAGGCCGGATTCATATGAAGATACATGATGACACGGCCGATTACCACGGCCGCGCCAACGATATAGCTCATGCGGGCTATAAGGCGCCCGAGCCGGTCGAGCTGCTCGGTGAGCGGAGTGCGGACCGAATCGTCGATGCGCGTCGCCTCGAAAACCTTGCCGTTCTCGGTATCGTCGCCTACGGCAGTTACGCGTGCCACACCATGCCCCTCCATCACCCGCGTGCCACGTAGCACCACGTCGGTGGGGAAGGTCGCTTCCGGGTCCTGCTGCTCCGGATCGGCGCTCTTGCGCGCGATGGGCTCGCCCGTAAGGGTGGATTCATCTACGCTGAGCATCATGGACTCAAGCAGCCGTGAGTCGGCCGGTATTTCCTGGCCGGTATTGAGCAGGAGTATATCGCCTACCACCACATCGCGCCGCGGGACTGAGGTAGGATTACCGTTGCGCATCACCTGCACCGGCTCGTCGTCATTCACCTGATTCAGGATGGCGAATTCCTTGTTGGCGCGCCATTCGAAGTAGAAACCAAGCCCTGTGGCAAGGAGTATGGCGATGAATATGCCTACGGGCTCGAAAAACACCGTCGGCCCCTGCTCAAGCGAGAAATACTCGTAAAGCGATATGCATACCGACAGAAGCCCGGCCACGAGCAGAATTATAATCAGCGGATCGCGGAATTTGGCGAGAAACTGACGGTACCAGGGCACCGGTTCGGCAGGGGTAAGAACGTTGGAGCCATTGAGGCGTCGGCTTTCGGCCACCTCGATATCAGTAAGCCCCGGATAGGCATTCCCTCCGGCAGCCTTGGGAGACGTTGCGGTCATGTATGCAGATGAAATGTAAGGATATTAAGTAACTGTTTAAAAATATTTTATATTATCCTGATCCAATTATTTCAACATTCCCGCGGTAAGATTTCCGTATCTTTTCCTCTCTTCATCAGTCGTGTAGACATCTACACTCCTTCTTCATCGAGAAAAATCTCCTGAAAATTTTCCTCCCGGAAATATTAAAATCATTTCGACAGGTTGCTTATTCACAGCTCCACTGGCATCGGATTCCGGATTATAGAATACTGTAGCGGAGCACGATTACGATAAGCAGGGCATAGAAGCCGGCAACGACGTCGTCGAGCATCACGCCCCAGCCACCACCCACACGTTCCATACGACGCGCCAGCGGAGTCTTTACTATGTCGATGACCCTGAAGGCGGCGAAACCGGCAATCGCCAGAATGGCCGTAATTCCCGGATGGCCGGCCACGCCGGCGGCGAGCATTGGTATCCACGTGCCGAGATATTCGTCGATTACCACCGACCGCGGATCCTCGCCCCAGTATTTCTCCATAATTCCGGAAGTCCACGCGCCGGCCACGAGTGTGACAACCACAAGAGCGATAGTGGCCCACATAAGCGCTACCGGACTCAGAACGAGATACAGCACATACCAGATGACAAGAGCCACAAATGCTCCGGCCGTACCCGGCGCTCCGGGCACAAAACCTGCGCCGAAACCAGTGGAAAGAATCACATGAAACCAGGGAGCCTGGCCAAGCGGATGATTATTGTTGTTGCTCATCGTTGAAGGCGTATTACTTCTCGCGCATGAACACCTGGACGGGGGTGCCGTTGAATCCCCAGTTCTCGCGGATTTTGTTCTCAAGGAAACGCCGGTATGGTTCCTTTACCCACTGCGGGAGATTGCAGAAGAAGATAAACGTCGGAACCTGAGCGCCCTTCAGCTGGGTGACGTACTTAATCTTGATGTATTTGCCTTTGTTGGCCGGAGGGGGATATGCCCCGATAGCCTCGAGCATTACCTTGTTGAGCTGGGAGGTAGGCACCTCACGGCGGCGGTTGCGGTATACGTCGACGGCTGTCTCTATCACCTTGAAAATACGCTGCTTGGTCAGGGCCGAGCAAAAGATTATCGGGAAGTCGGTGAACGGGGCGAAGCGGCTGCGGATTGCCTCCTCGAAATGCTTCTGCGCCTGAATGGATTTGTCCTCGGCTATATCCCATTTGTTGACGCACACCACCAGCCCCTTTTTGTTGCGCTGAATCAGGCCGAAGATGTTGGCGTCCTGAGCCTCGATGCCGCGGGTGGCGTCGATCATAAGGATGCAGACGTCGCTGGCCTCGATGGCGCGGATGGAACGGATAACGGAATAGTACTCGATCTCCTCGTTGACTTTCTGCTTCTTGCGTATGCCGGCGGTGTCGACCAGATAGAAGTCGAACCCGAACTTGTTGTAGCGCGTGTAGATGCTGTCGCGCGTGGTGCCTGCGATATCGGTGACGATGTGGCCGAAACGCGGGCCAGGTTTTTGCGGCTGCACAGCTTGTTGATGAGGCTGGATTTGCCGGCATTGGGTCGGCCGACGATGGCAAAGCGCGGAATCTCCTCAAGGTCTGCTTCTTCGTCGGTAGGCTCGGGGAGTTTCTTTACAATTTCGTCAAGGAGGTCGCCGGAGCCGTAGCCGTTGATTGCGCTGACGGGATACGGATCGCCGAGCCCGAGGCTATAGAATTCAGGCACGTTGTAGAGCCAGTCGTTGGAATCCACCTTATTGGCTACAAGTATGACCGGCTTGCGCGACTTGCGCAGTATTTCCGCCACATGGTCGTCGAGGTCAGTCACGCCGTTCATGGCATCGACCACAAAAAGGATTTCGTCGGCTTGCTCAATGGCCAGCTCGACCTGCTTGTTGATCTCGCCTTCGAAAATATCGTCGGAATTAACCACCCATCCGCCGGTGTCGACGATGGAGAATTCACGTCCGCACCATTCGACCTTGCCATACTGGCGGTCGCGGGTTGTTCCGGCCGTCGGGTCGACTATGGCCTGGCGGGTTTCGGTCAGGCGGTTGAACAGCGTGGATTTGCCCACGTTCGGACGTCCGACTATTGCTACGAGTTGCGACATTGCGTTGATTCGTTGATGTTAAATTTCAATTGCAAAGTTAAATAAAATCCTCCCAAAACCCAAGATGGGCGGTATAAATGCCGGGACTCTGCCGGCTGGCATGCAGACGTGGGAAGGCTACGGCCCATCATTCCATGTAGCCGAAAGCCTTAAGCTTGTTCTCACGGTTTCGCCAGTTGGGTTCCACCTTGACGAAGAGTTCGAGGTAGACGCGCTTGTCGAAGAACTTCTCTATGTCCTTGCGGGCTTCGGTGCCGACTTTCTTAAGCATGGCGCCCCCTTTTCCGATGAGGATTCCTTTCTGCGAGTCGCGCTCCACATAGATTGTGGCCATGATGTGAATGGCGTTCTCGGATTCGTCGAACTTCTCCACAATCACCTCTACGGAATATGGCACTTCCTTGTCGTAGTTGGTGAGGATTTTCTCGCGGATAATTTCGGTGACGAAAAAGCGGGCGGGCTTGTCGGTCAGGGCGTCTTTCCCGAAGTATGGGGGCGAAGGTGGCAGAAGCTCCACAATGCGGGCCATGAGGTTGGCAACGTTGAAATTCTCCTTGGCCGACAGCGGGAACACCTCGGCGTTGGGTAGTATCTCTTTCCACCGGCTTACGACGGCCTCAAGTTCCCCATTGTTTTTCAGAAGGTCGATTTTGTTGATTACCAGCAGCACAGGTATCTTCTCCTTGGCCACGCGAGCAAGGAAATCGGCATTCTTGGTAGGATCCTCCACGACGTCGGTAACGTATAGGAGCACGTCGGCGTCGGTAAGCGCGCCCTGAGCGAATCCGAGCATGCTTTCCTGCAGCTTGTAGTTGGGTTTGAGCACACCGGGGGTATCGGAGAAAACAATCTGATAATCAGGAGTATTAACAATCCCGGTGATGCGATGGCGCGTTGTCTGGGCTTTGGACGTTATGATGCTCACGCGTTCGCCAACGAGCTGATTCATCAGCGTGCTCTTGCCCACGTTGGGGTTTCCCACGATGTTAACAAATCCGGCCTTATGGCCTTCGCGGCATTCGGAGACCGCCTCGCCGGGGCAACTTACGGCATCGGTTGCGGCTGCAAGCAGCGATTCAGCGTCCTGACGCTCAATCTCGTCAGCGATACGGGTATTTTTATCTTCTGTCATAGTTTTCGAGTTGTTATATTTCGGATTTATAAGCATCTTATAAACGCTCCGGAGTCGTCGAGGGTTTATAAGAGACCGCTCCCGTGGGTTTAATAAAACAAAAATAGCATCTTTGGTGGGAAGATGCTATTTCCGTTTGATATTCAGGGATACAGAGGGTTAAATATCCCACACCAGCAGCATGGAGCCCCATGTGAAGCCCGCGCCAAAAGCGGTGAGGAGAATCTTGTCGCCCTTCTTGAGCTTATTCTTGAATTCGTCGAGACAGAGAGGGATGGAGGCTGCCGATGTGTTGCCGGTATGCTGGATGTTGACCAGCACCTTTTCTTCCGGAATCCCGGCGCGAGAGCTTACGGCCTCGATAATACGCAGGTTGGCCTGATGAGGCACAAGCCAGTCGATGGTCTCGGCGGTGAGATTATTGCGGTTAAGAATGTCGACGGAAGCGGTATACATGTCGGTAACGGCATTCTTGTAGACGTTGCGGCCGTCCTGGAAAAGGAAATGCTTTCCTGCGTCAAGCGTCTCCTGGGTGGTAGGCTCTGCCGAACCGCCTCCCCACATGACCAGATGCTCCAGCCCGCGGCCATCTACATGGAATACGGCGTCGATTACACCCTTGGAGGTATCCTCGGTGGGTTCCACAAGCACGCAAGCGGCTCCGTCGCCGAAAAGCGGGCATGTGGCGCGGTCCTTATAGTTGACCATCGACGACATTTTTTCCGTGGCAACGACCACGACTTTCTTGCGGAGACCGCTCTTTACATATGCGTTGGCATCTTCGAGCGCTACGATGAAGCCTGCGCAGGCGGCCTGAATATCGTAGGCATAAGCATTCTTAAGTCCCGTGCCCTCGCAGATTATCGATGCGGTGGAAGGGAAACGATAGTCGGGGTTGGATGTCGCGCAGATAAGCAGGTCGATTTCTCCGGGATCCGTTCCGGTATCGGCCAGCAGTTTTTTCACCGCCTCGATGCCCATATAGCTTGAGCCGACGGGCTTGTGGAGGATGCGACGCTCCTTGATTCCCACGCGGGTAGTAATCCACTCGTCGTTGGTGTCTACCATCTTCGAGAGCATTTCGTTGTCGAGGATGTCATCGGGGATATATGAGGCGATACCAGAGATTTTGGCGTTGAGCATATCGGTATATATGGTGCATTTGCCGGAGGTGCCGGGCCCCGCGTCGCGTGGCCGGAGGTGCCTCCGGACATTCTTGTTTGAAATCTGTAATTGCTAAAAGGCTGCCCCGGGGGAAAGACGTCTCGCTCGCCGGGAGTCCAGTCCAGTCTGCTGCAGCCGTTCGGTCGTGATGCGCCGTTATACCACAGCGTTCTTCTCGATTGCAATTTTTCCGCGGTAGTAACCGCATTCATTGCAAACGCAGTGGTAAACATGCCATGCTCCGCAGTTGGGGCAGATTGCCAGCGTGGGCATAGCGGCCTTGTCGTGGGTGCGGCGTTTAGCCGTACGTGTCTTGGATTGACGTCGTTTAGGATGTGCCATGATTCTTTTCTTCTATATTATTCTTTATTGTTCAGTTTATGTCTTACGTTCGAGGGCGTCAGATTGCCGGCTCATTCCCCTCCGTCGGGCTGTAGCCCTTTCAAAGCGTCCCAACGCGGGTCGGTCGAAGCCTGAGCGGCGTCGTCGGCGGTATCGGGCATCGAATCCATCTCGTCGATAAGCTGGTCTTCAAGCTCCGAATCCGGATCGGAGGCGTCGGTAGCCCTGTGTTTTTTCAGCAGACTGCTCATTGCCCGGTTGCATTTACCCATAGGGTGTACATGCTTAATGGGGATGGCAAGCGACACGGTGTCGAAAATCATATACGCCACGTTGAGGTCGTTGTCAGACTCGGGAATCTCCATCAGCTCATCGGAATCATCGCGATAGGAGTCGCCATATTTCACCTTGATACCGTAGGAGGCGTCGACATCCAGCATCAGGTCGTCAAGGCAGCGGTCGCAGGGCACTGTCACCGTCCCACGGCAAACGAAAGCCAGCGCATATACATCGTTGGCATACGTCACCGTAAGATGCACATGCACATCGGCATCGCGCACGTCGGGACTCTCCATATTCTCAAAAAACTGCTTGCCGAGGCGGTAGTCGAATTCATGTACACCCGGCGACATGCTTTTGAGAGGAAGCTTGAACTGGCTGAAGTTTCCCATTGTTGCTGTCGGCTGAAAAACCGTGCAAAGTTAATCAATTGATTCTATTTCACCAAGCTTTTCCGCAAAATCTCGCGAAATTCTTAATAATAAGGCCCCTTGGCAGCTCATCGGGGCGACTCGCATCCAACTGGGAGCCGATTTGGCAGCGCGACAAAAGTGCAGCCGGACGGACTGCCGGCGCCCACACGCCAACCGCCCGACCGGCCGCATATTTTTCTTTCATGGAAGCGTTTCGCTCCCAGGCCTTATTTACCGAGCTTGGCAACGATCTCTGCCTGATAAGCAGTCTCTTCGGTGACAATCTGATTACATTTGTTGCCGAAATCGAGAGCTTTCTTGGCCTTGCCCATCTTCATAGGATTAAGCGACTTCAACCCCTCAGCAGCCTTCGGAGCGAGCTTCGTGGATTCCGTAAGAGCTTCCTGCTCGGCCTTCACCCCCATACCAAGCTTCAGAATATTTTCAGGAGTAGCATCGCCCTCGACGACAGCCTTGAGAAGCACACTATTGGCCACAGCAAGCGTTCCAGCATCGGCCGAAGCCTTTACATAGGCATCAAGATCTGCCACGCCCGTTGCCGCAGGCATGGACTTGAGCATCTTTTCGAGATTAGCGATACGCGTAGCCGCCTCTTCCTCGGGCGTAGCGGCAACCACCGCAAACGATGCCGAAAGAACCAACATCATTGCAAGAAAAAACTTTTTCATAGAATCAAGAATTAAATTAGTAAATCGGCACAAAGTTAAATAACTTTTCACATTACCCCCCCTAAAATTGTTAATTATTATTAATTACAACATATTTTAGCCTACCCCTCCTCCCGACTATATCTATAGTGCCAAATACACTATCTCAATTCCCAGAAAGATCATCAAACATATAGCAATCCATCACCTCATGCCAACAACACGGGGAATCATAGTCTTTTAACACGGGAAATCGTAGTCTTTGGCAATAAAAAGCATCTTAATATCAAGCATTTAATTCACAGAGGAAATTCTAATTTTTTTACTGACATCCTAATGATTACAAATTTTCACCGAGCCATCATATATAATCATATATAATTGTCGAAAGCCTTCCCAGGAACACCGTCTGATTGACCATCCAAGTTGACACTTATCTATTGACCCGGCAAGACCTTCCAGGCTAATCCCACCCTGCTGACCGCTTGACGCTGCCATGCTGATCCGGAGGGGCCTCCCAGGCTAACCCGTCGCCGTTGACCCAATTAGTCCTTCCCGATTGCCCCGCCTCTCCCCCTTCCCGATTGCCCCGCACCCCCTTCCCGAAAACCTTCACCCTTCCCGAAAAGATCCCGAAAAGATCATTAAAAAAATTCCATCTATGTTTGTTTGATAAAAAAAATATCGTAACTTTGCACAACCAAAACGCGATGCCCAGGTGGCGGAATGGTAGACGCGCGCGTTTCAGGTGCGCGTGCCGAGAGGCGTGCAGGTTCGAGTCCTGTTCTGGGCACCATAACCCCTTGATAATCGACAGATTTTCAAGGGGTTTCTTATTTCTCGGGTGTACTAAAAGTGTACTCCGTAAAAAAGTGTACTGCAAAAGTCAGCCAAAATCGGAAAGCAACAGCTACCGACTGGTGGGTTGTATTTTCGGAAATGACAACGGACTTTCCGCATCGGTAAGCGGTGAAAATTTGAGCGAGATGCCAGATGTTTTGTCGGAGGAATTTTCACGAATGTATGTTCAAGCTGCCAAATTATAATTGAAGTTGATGCGGCTGCCGCATAATCGGAAGGCGACGATTTTTATTTCTGCATACCTTACGATGCTTTCACGCTTCATGGGTCAGATCCACACACGATGAAAGTCTCCGCAAATTTAATTGTACGACCAAACACATATATCAGATGTCGGATAGCCAGACTTCATTTATTCAATGTCAATTTCATATTGAGTTGCCATAATGGATATAATATGGGGTGCCGAATTTAATGGTTGAAGTGGAGCAATATCATGGACTAATACACTTGCCGGATAATAGTCAAACAGAACGTATTCCCTATCGGATTTGCAGAAAACCAACGCCTTCTGGCTGCTATGCCATATCGGGAATTGGTAAAAACGTGCTTGCAGTAGGCTTGGATGTGGCAACTGGAGGGTGGCACAGATGCCCGCAGGGGGAAGTAGGCTCCCCGCCTACGGTTTTATACGGCAAGCCTACGTCAAAACCAGCCGTACCTGACGATCCTATATCACCCCCGACAAAAGCGAATACAGGGCGTTGCAGCCCCTAAAAACGGCCATCCGTGAGCTTGCTCTGACCCTGCTAATGCGGTGGCGTTCCCCTGAGAATTTCTTCGCAGGGGGTATTAGGCTACCCCGATACCGGGTAATGCGGCAACAGGCTCATTTCGCGCAAGCGCATTGGGTTCTGTCAATCGTTTCTATCGAGTGTTACGCCGTGGGCCTCGCATTGGTGGAAGAAGGTCGCAATTGTCACCTTTCGGGTCGTTCTGAGTAGGTTCGTGAACTTCGTATCGGCCTTTGCTCGGTCATAGCCGGAGTAAACGGAACTGACGGCATGGAAGAACTCTCGTCCAGATTCGTCCAGATTCGCCAACGCCATGCCGATTTCAACCCATTTGCTATATTCGTTGGTGAGATCGATTCTTCGTCTTACAACCTCTTCGGTCAGACGCGCCACTTTGTCAAGTGTTGTTTCCGGATTTTCATTCCAAGACCGCTGTCCCATTGCCATTGACGCTTTTGTCGGATTAGGTTTGGGGTTTGTTGCCGCATCTATTATTCGAAATGGCTCGGCATTGTCGTTGATATATGGCTCCGAATCATAGGAGGCGAATCGGAGCCGTTTCACATCCTTGCACTGCCCGTCAATGACTATGCCAAGGCGCGACTTGAACAGTCGTTGCAGGGCAAGGAAATGTCCGAGATGATTTTCGGGATTCGACAACCGAAAGATGGCGAAGCAACCGCTACCGCTCGCCGAGAGTGAGCAATATGCCGCTTCCGAAACCTTACAAACCTCGGCTTTCAATTCGGCACCACTTCCAAATACGGGATTGTCCTGTCCGTCAATATCTATGCAGATTAACCCTGTGTGCTCGAAGGCACCATCAGCCTTGCGTCCGTCGGCGCAGATTGCCGAAATGGTAGCGCATGGCAGCCCGGACTTTAGTCGGGTGCGCTCTGTTTTGCCCTCCGTCATCCGGATTTGTTGGATAAGTTGATGCGATGACGTGTCATCGAGGAATTCGGCAAGTGATGCGACACGACCGTTAGTCGATGTAACGCTGTCGAATATTGTTATAGGAGTTTCAAGAATATTCATGAGCTGATAAGAATTGTTTGGTACTGTCCTATGTCCTACGTCCTACCGAGATGATTTTGAAGAGGACATAGGACGTAGGACATTGTTATTCATTCATCCATCGCCTGACTTGGCGAGGATCCACACCGATTGCGTCGGCAAGCTTTGACTTTACCAGATTCGGAAACCGACTTTCCAGCAACAGCATCAGTTCCTTGTTGGTAAGTTGCGAAGTTGTGTTAGTCGAACCGATTATGTCCGTCAACATACGGAGCTGAGATGCCTGTGAATAGTATGCCATATCGACAGCCCAACTCATCTGCTCCGCAGTAACAACTGACGGTCGATTTCCTTGTTCGATTGCGTTCATGACGCAAGCAATTCCGGCAAGTTGTAGAACGTAGATTCTCAACTTTCCCCAGATGGATGCCTCGTAATCGGTAGCCGATGCTTCATCCGCCCGGAAAGAATTTTCAACGAAGCGGCAATATACATCTATCGCCGATTCGGAAGCGGTTATTGTTGATGCCGCCACATTATTATATGTATCGCTGATAAGCTTGTCCCAATTCTCTGCTAAAACAGGGTCAATCGTCACCGCTTCCTGCGATTTCCGTGCCGTGCGTTTCGGCATATCGGTGGGATAGAATGCCCGGAATCGGTTGAGGAATCCCATCGACAGAAATTTCGGATTGTCGAATGTCGGTTTCAGCATCCCCGGCTGAATTCCACTCACCCACGAGTAAAACGGTGCCTTTATAACTTTCAAGCCTTCGCCTTTGCGATTCGTTGTGAATGGAGTGCAGTCACGAAGGGATAGCAATGCACTCAATTCGCCACTGCTGCCGTATCGCCCAATGTCGCCGATTGTAGCCGTCAGTTCCTCGCGGCTGTTGAGAAGTCCGTGCGGATTGTCCTCCAGAGCTTGATTGCGCGCCTCGGGCGTGGAATCCTCAATCAGAATCTGACTGGTCTTGGGAAGCGGTTTGTCGTTGCCTGCTGCTCGCTCGGCTTTCACAGCTTCAACTTTCGCATTGTATTCATCAAACAGCCGATTGTTGATTTTGTACAACGGAGTGTAGATGTCCTTCATCGGCGCAGTCTTGTTGGCCGTGCTGCGTCCAATCATCATTATCCATAGATTGAGCCGATTGCTATAACCATATGCATTAAGTACAATCAGGCTTCCGATGGCTATGCTTGCGGCTCCAAGTACCGGACCGAGAGCGAAGTCAATAGCTGCCTGACGCTTCTCCGATACCTCACGGATTATCCTCTGCATCGTCGCCGGAAGTCCGTAGATTGGAGGAGACAGTTCCGCATTGAAAGAAATAATTTCGCCGCACATCACTTCCGGGTCTTGAGGCAATAGGCATTCGCTCGTTGCGCGATTTCAGACTTTGTCAAGATTCTTCCGGCGAGAATCCATGCCTCAAGTTCGCTTCGCTTGAAGTAACACCGCTTGCCGGTCGGCTTGTAATGGGGAATCGCTTGTGCGCTCGTCTGCTTGTAGAGATAGCTTTTCGACACACTGAGAAATTCGGCAGCTTCCTCGATAGTGAGGATTTCTTTGAGAGCTGAGACAGGTACTGCGTTGGCAGCCTGATTTGATTGGAGATTAGAATTGTCCGCCATGATATGAAATATTAGCGGTTATGGTCGTCGGGGAAGTGTTGCAGGCATTCCCGTGTTCACCATCTGAAAAGATGTCTCTGCAATTGACATCGTATCAATACAACGGCAAAATTATGCAAATAGATTTATCTGTAAAAGCCTGTCAGCCAGATATTCACAAACTTTACAAATGGGGCGATTATTTATATATGCCCTTTCTCCCTACCATTCACCCATTTGCCCCGAAATCCATATAAATATCGGCTACTTTTGCCAACATTTTTTACCAACCGCGCCGATATTTATATATTGGCTATTATGGTCGTAGCCATTACAATCATGTTTCACAGCATATTCAATTGTCACCTCAGAAATTCTTTGTACCTTTGTAAATTAAACAATCATAAATGAATCATGAAACCGTTCGTAAAGTGGGCCGGCGGCAAAACGAAATTGCTCAATTCCATTGAGCAACGGTTGCCTGTGGGATTTGACGAATGGAAAGATGTTACCTATGTGGAGCCATTTGTCGGCGGCGGCGCAGTGCTATTTCATATGCTTTCTAAGCATATGAACATCAAACACGCCATTATAAACGACATAAACCAGATGCTGATGAAGGCTTATAGCTTAATCCAGCAAAATCCAGATGCAATCGTTGATGGGTTTCGTTCTTTGGTAAGTGAATTCAATAAACTATCAAGTGACTCTTCAAGGGAAGATTTTTATTATCGGACTAGAAAGCTATATAATTCACTACCGATTCCCGACGAGCAGCGTATATTGTTTTTTCTATTCCTTAATAAAACTTGCTTTAATGGTTTATATAGGGAAAATCAAGATGGAAATTTCAATGTTCCTTTTGGGAGATATCAATCCATATCTTTTGACGAGAAAAATATTTTCGAAGTTCATAAAGCACTGCAAAGCGTGCTTATACTTTGCGGAGATTTCGACAATGTATTCAGATTTATCAAAGAAGGGAACAATTTCATTTATATTGATCCTCCTTATCGGCCGGTAGGTAAAAATATGAACATGTTCACGCAATACGACAGGAGCGGTTTCAAAGACAATGACCAACGACGGTTAAAAGACTTATGTAATATCTTTGGTCAAAAAGGCTGTAAGATTATGATAAGCAACTCCGATAGCTATATCGATGACGAAACCTCATATTTTGAACATCTATATGAAGGATATCTAATTGATCGAATACAGGTTACTCGTACCATTAACACTTATAATGCGAAAGAGTTAAGACCTAAAGAAGTAATCATCACGAACTACGAAACTCCAATAATCCACCAACCTAAACTTTTTTAATATCATGGCATTTTTATCAGAAGAACAAGCAGCAGCAATTAGAGAGCATATGTGCTCTGACTTCAAGATCCTTGCCGCAAAATACAAATTAAGGAGAAAGACTCATGAAGAACGTTCTGTGTCCTTCAATGAAGCTGAAGTTCTGAAAGAGCAGGGTTGGATTGAACTTGTAGCTAAAAAGACAAAGGTCAGACTTCAAAAGAAGAAAGAAGTAGGACCTGCATTTGAGGATAAAATCTGGGCTATGTTCTATGATCTTGGATTTCGATGCCTCAATCGAGACGAACACCTTGTTATAAAATGGGGTGAAGGAGAAGGTGACCACAAACAGGTGGATGTGGTTGCCGTCGGTGATGATGCCATTTTTGTGGTGGAATGCAAGGCTGCGTCCAAAATATCTACAACGACAAGTTTCAAAGCTGTAATTGATGGCATTGAACTGCATAAGGAAGGGATAATCAAGTCCCTCAGGCAAATATACGGTGACAAGAAAGTAAAATTCATCCTTGCCACCGACAATTACCGCGTCGGCACTGAAGATGCAAAGCGGATGGAAGAGAAGAAAATCTTCCATCTCAACGAAAATGCATACCGCTATTTCCAGGGCTTGATTAAGTCATATAAATCCTGTGTTAACTATCAGTTTCATGGACTAATGTTCAAGAACGAACTGATATCTGGCCAGCGAGTTCGTATTCCTGCACTTAAGGGGAGAATGGGCGGTTTTGACTATTATATGCTCTCAATCGAGCCGGAAACTCTTTTGAAGATGGGATTTGTGCTACATCGCACAAAGGTCAATGACTCAATGGCTCCGACCTATCAACGTCTTTTATCAGCCAAGCGTCTGCCAAAGATTACAGAATTCATCAAAGCGGGGGGATATTTTCCCAATTCATTGATTGTCAACTTCGACACAACTGGCAGCAGCAAAATGAAAATTCAGTTTGACCCTGCCTCCAGTACCTCCGAAGATTCAAACGCCAAAGTCGGCATGCTCAGTATTCCAAATGCCTATGGTATCGCATACATAATAGACGGGCAACACCGTCTATATGGTTATGCAGATGCGGCCCCATACAAATATAACAATACTATACCGGTTGTAGCTTTCATCAATATGGAATCCCGAGAGCAACTGCAAATTTTCATGGATATCAATGAAAATCAGAAAGCCGTAAGCAAGAATCTTCGCATAGATCTCGAAGAGGATATAAATTGGGACTCCAAACAGGTTGACTCGCGACTCAAAGCCTTACGTTCCTCTATAATCAAGGCTTTGTCGGCAGATAGTGCAAGCGTCCTTTCCAACAAAATTTCCGTTGGCGAGGACATTTCTGACTTGAACTTTACTCCTTTCGATAATGGCCTACTCCAGTCATCCCTACTTCCTCGTGCCTCAAAGCAGACCTATACGAAGGATACGGATGTCTGCATGTATAACACTCAAAATCTTGACCATGACAAGGCTATGACAGAATGCAAGAAACGCGTAGCCAACTTTATCAGAGAGTGTTATAACTATGTTCATGGTGAACTAGACGAGAAATTATTCAAGGAATTCATCATGTGTAACCGTGGTACTTATGCTTTCGTTGCTCTGATTGGGTCCATCAACAAGCACCTTGTCACTAAAGGGGCAATAGAACAGTTCACCTCACTTGAAACGCGAATGGATGCTATGCACCCCTATTTGGACATCTTTGTAAATTATCTCAGCAATCTCCCTGCTGTAGATGAAAATGAACTGAGATTCATTCGTGGCCAGCAGGCAGAAAGAACATGGCTCTGCCGTTTTCAGAACTCTATCCATAAGATTGATCCAGAATATAATCCCGACGGTTTGGAGACATGGCTTAGGACTCAAGATGCAGGTCTCCAGCAAAAGGCAAAAGAGTTCACGGAGAAAATATTTGCCATCCTCAAGGCTAATGTACTTAATAGGCTACAGGACCTCTATGAGAATTCGTGGGAGGACAATGTAAACGACATAAAAAAATCGTGTCTTACTCGTCTTATTCAACTTCACGGTGACGATGATGATTTCGACCTTCAGACTCTTGAATGGACAGATGCCATAGACCTCAGCGACCTAAAGTCTATCATCGAGAAGAACTGGACTGCGACCAAGCCTGAAGATTCCAGCTTTGTTCCTTTCAAAAAGGACTATGCGATAAAGGTCAATAATGTTTTCGACACTAAAGCTGAAAAGCTGGCATGGATTAACGACTTGATTAAATTCAAGAAAATGGTGGATGACCCCAAGGGAAATAAATTTTCGCCCCAACAGGTCGATGAGTTGGAATTTATCTACAGTTCGCTCAGCCCAGCATAAATATGTTTCAGGACATCTGCTTAACGGATTATTCACTAAGAAATTATCAGCAAGAGGCCAAAGAGAAGATTTTTGGTCAATGGGATTTTGTGGATAATGTCCTTTACCAGATGCCAACTGGAACGGGCAAAACTCGACTGTTCACTTCAATCATACGTGATATCTCCCTAAACTCCTTAAAAACGCATCGGAGGGAAGGCATTCTTATTATCGCTCATCGAACGGAACTGATTGAGCAAATAGACGAAAGTCTTCAGCGATACCATATTCCCCATGGAATTATAGCCGGCAGTTTCAAGGATAAGCGTGATTTGATGTTGCCAGTACAGGTTGCATCAGTTCAAACAATTACACATCCTTCTAATCGTCAGTTAGCCAATAGCTTTGATGCTAAATTCATAATAATTGATGAAGCTCATCACGCCATAGCAAGCTCATATACCCGGTTATGGGATATTTACCCTTCAGCGAAGAAATTAGGGGTCACGGCAACACCTTGGCGAATGGATGGTCGAGGATTCAGAAATAATTTTGACGTACTGGTTCCATCTATGCCTATAAAGGATTTTATGAAACTAGGTTGGCTGGCTCCATACCAATATTATTCCGTTCCAATCAATAGTTCTTTATGCAAGGATATCAATTCTATTCGTGATTTCGGTATTGATGGCGACTATAAAACAAGTGTGCTTGAGGAGTTGATTGACACAAGTCGTATCCGCGCACAATTGTTAGATAGCTACTATCGGTTTGTCGAAGGGAAAAAGGGTATTATATATAGTATATCACGTTTGCACAGTAAGCATATATGCCAACAGTATCGAGCTGCCGGTATCAAGATTGCTGATATTGACTCAGAAACTCCTCCGGTGCTCCGCAAGCGTTTAGTTCAAGATTTCAAGAATGGCGATTTAGACATAATAGTCAATGTGGATATTTTCTCCGAAGGCTTTGACTGCCCTGATTTGGAGTTCGTTCAGTTGGCAAGACCTACGAGGTCACTAGTGAAATACATCCAACAGGTAGGACGTGGACTTAGAAAGAATGGTGACAAACAATGTCTTATCCTCGATAACGTTGGTATGTACGGACGCTTCGGTCTCCCTGACGAAGACAGACCTTGGGAAGAATATTTCATTGGAAATCCTAAAGCTGAAAGCAACAGGTCTTCGCATGAATCCAATTCTTCAATTGTAAACTCTAGAAATTTCAGAGAGACAGATCTTTCAGAAGGAGTAGAAGAATTGATCCTCATCCAATCTGTCTCGACGTCCTTCATGACAGAAAATAATGAAGTCTCTCAAAATCAATTGGGCACGAGCATTGAAGAACCAATTGTCACTAATGAGATTATGTCAGCTGTAGTTTTCGCAAAATATAAGATATACGAAAATGCTGAAGGGTATGGAATCTATAATACAAAAACAGGAAAAAGACAATTTTTATCTGGTTCACAATCAAGGCAATCAATATCTATAAAACTACTTAAGACATCCGACCAGCCCAAGAAATACACACTGGTCAGTTCCTCGAATCGAGATAGCCATGTCTCTCCGAATGACCGGGTCATAGGATTCTTATTTAAGGATGGCAGAGCACTTCGCTTTGAACCACAGAATGGTGGATCGGTCATCGATATAAAGATATGACATAATAGTACCAATTGTAATATTTTACGATTCCAATTCTAATGAGAATGAAATCCGTTCCATAACGCTCGGACGCAAGAACTATATTCTGTGGAATCACGAATCCGCAGACAACATGTGTGTCAGATAGTCGCTTTTGGCCTCCTGCCGCAACCACTATATCTCCGCCATAGTCTCCATGCTGTACTTCGACAATGCGAAGCACGAGGATCTCATCCAGCTTTTGCTTCATAAATGGAAGGGATATCACCAGGAGGCAATCATGAAAACTTCCGTACGACAACTCGCAAAGTGTGAACTCATACCTAAAAGACTCCTGCTACATCTTTTTCTGGTTGTAGCCGGTGTCACTTTATGTTGGACTTGCGACCTCTACATTCTATCTATTGACTGTTTATTTAATTTCCCGATATATTGCTAAACGGGGCTAAAATATTCACGCTTAGCAATATTTTTAGTTTGATCATTGAATTTTAGAAATTGTGGAATCGATCCTATTGGCATTTGCATTTGCCAAAATCCTGCCAGCAGCTGTTATGTCAAATGAAATAGGTATCTGCTTCCACCATTCACTAAATTTATTAAGATAGTGAAATGCGCCCCATTGTTCCACAACCCATTCTTTCATTTGTTTCAATAGTTGTGAGTCCTTACTGTACATGTTGCGTATGGATTTTAATGCGTTTTTCTGAGCATTATTAAGTGGAACCACAAAGTGTCGTCCTGCTATGTTATTATGAAGCGAGAGGGTATCTATTTCATCTTTTGATGAAATATTAATCCTGACATAATCAGAAAACACAGGATTGTCTATAAAAACACCGGTTCCATTTAGACCGCAAGAGGAAAGAAGTTTAATTGCTTCATTGTATGTGTCGGAATCCTTTTTAATCCCAGCTTCAGCAAAATCCTCACATTGTCGAGCAATAAAATCTTCAATACTCGGGAACCTCCCAAAACTATTGATTCGTATAGCTCTTAACAAGTCAAGATGTTCAATCCAATCAGCTCCTAAAGGAAGGGGAAGATCCATAAATTTACCATATTCTTCATTGAGAGCCTTTAACCCTAATTTTAAATCCTGATTGGGTTTCAACATACAGCTGATATGGAATAACGTAAGTGCTTGCAAGGCTGATGAAGAGATATTATCTACAATCTGGATTGCATGATGAATACCAGCTCTTTCATTGCGATCCTCTCCGCTAGATATGCGTTTAACAAGCAACTCTGAGAGAAGATCATAATCTTCTTCCCGTTCCGAGGAGGCTGCAGACTTTTGAGCCTCAACCAATAGCATCTGAAACGAAGGATCAGCAAATGACTTTAACCCTTCATCAATCTTCTGCATTTTCGGGATCAAATTCTCTTCTAATTTGTTGATTCTTGTTTGAGCTTCTGCTATAGCCTCAACAGTCAAATCTCTCTTTGTTATCGCTATTTTCTCATCAAATATCTCTCGTGCTCGTTGTTCTGTAATTCCATTTTGAATTATTACTGTTTGAGCCTGAACCAACTGCGAGTTATCTCCAGCTTGCTGTGTCTGTTTACTTATTTCCATAGTTTTTTACAACGGACCCCGTTTGAGATAAATTAGAATTATCACCGGCCTTCTGAGCCTGCTTTATCTTATTTCGCACACCTATTTTATATCCTCCTATCCCTCCAAAAAGAAGACCACTTAATGCGGATATTATTTCGGTTCCTATGCCACTAAAAAACCATTCCATATTGATAGTCTATTATGTTCATTGTAAGTTACAGCAAATATCGTGCCATCTTCCAACTCAAAAATATTTTCAGTTATTCTTATTGATGAGATTGACGATGACTTTGACCATGGTGTCTTTTTCTTCGGTGCGGCTTTCGGCAATCATGAGGGTGAGGGCTACGAGGGTATTGTCGGCGATGCGCTTAGTACCGTCCCGATTATAAAGGATGCCATTGCCATTGAGGAACCACAGGAAGAGTGTTGCGGCAATGCGTTTGTTGCCGTCGCTGAAGGAGTGATTCTTAGTAACGAGATACAGGAGCATGGCTGCCTTTTCCTCTACTGATGGATAGAGGTCAACGCCGCCGAATGTCTGGTATATTTGTCCGATTGAGCTTTTGAAAGAGTCGTCTTTCTCATTGCCAAACAATGTGCTGCCGCCGAATTTCTCGTGAAGTTCGCGGATGACTTCCATTGCGTTTTCGTATGTGGCATGGAACGCCTCTTTGCCGGTGGTGTCCTCAATCTTCAATTCCTGATAATCGTAGCGGTCGAGAGTGTCGAGTGCGTATGTGTAATCAACAACGACATCGAGCAACGAGCGGCTGTCCTCTGTCAGTTTCTCCTGATTCTGAATTGTGCGACCCAATACCTTGACCAACTGACTCAACTCGTCATATTTCTTCGCAGCAACCCGCTCGTTGATAGCATAGCCTTGCAATAGGTACTGTTTCAAAACCTGATTTGTCCAAATGCGGAACGCCGTGGCGTTCTTGGAGTTAACTCGATATCCTACCGAAAGAATAGCATCAAGATTATAGAAGTTGGTTTCAGTTGTTTGTGTCTTACCGGCTATCGCACCATGCCGAGTGGTTGTTTCCATTTTGGAAATAACCATATCTTCCTGAAGTTCGCCGGATGCAAAGATATTCTTAAGGTGTTTGGAAATAGCCGGAACTTTTGTTCCAAACAGTTCCGCAATCTGACGCTGGGTAAGCCAGATTGTTTCGCCTTTGACTCTTACATCTATACGGGTATCTCCCTGTGGAGTTTGATATATTACGAGTTGAGAGTTGTTCGTTTCCATATACAAATGTATTATTTTTTATTTAAATCTTGTGTGTTAGAAAGAAATATCCGGCAGGGAGTCGATGGCCTCACGTTTGAGGGAATCGACGGCACGGGTGTATTTCTCAGTGTGCTTGAGTCCGGCGTGGCCGAGGAGTGAGGCGACGGTTTTGATGTTGGCTCCGTTGTTGAGCAAGTTGACGGCGAAGGAATGCCTCGCGCAGTGCCAGGTGATGTGTTTCTCGATCCCGGCACGTGCGGTCCAGTGGCGCAATGCCTTCAGGCACATGGTGTGTGAAGGTAAGGGAAAGATTAGCTGATTCTTATCGCCGTTCTCCGGCTCACCCATGAGTTTGAGATGAGTGTCGCTCAACGGCATGTTGACCCAACTTGCCGAACTATGTCCGGCAGTCTTCGCCTGATTGAAACGGAGTAGTCGATTGGAGAAATCGACCTGCGCGAAAGTCAAATCCTTGACATCGCAGAACCGCAACCCGGCAAAGAGGCAGAAGAGGAACGCCCGGCGTATATCGGGATTCTCGTTGGGGTAATGTGTTAGTGCGAGCTGCTTGATTTCGTCCATCGAGAGGATGTCTTTCTTGAGTTGCTGGCTGTCGATTTTGATAACCACTCCTTCGCACGGGTTCCGCAGGAAGATTTCATCTTCCGTGGCTTTCTTGAACACTTTCTTGAATCGCTGGAAGAGAGTATGCGGTCCTTCACCTGTGAAGCGCGACTGAAGATATTCTGCGAACTCGCGAATCATCTCCTTTGAGATCTGGTCGGGACGGATGGTTTCTACAAAAGCCTTATACTTTTTCCTCTCCTTCAGAAACTCTTTGAATATGGCAAGACCTCGGCGCATGTGGCGAACGTCCTTCTTAGTATAATTGTCAATGTACGACTGGAAGTAGTCAAAGAAGTTGATTTCTTCTGGATGCTTTGCAAGGCGCAAACCGGTATGCTGCTCCTTCAGTTCCTGCTCCTTCTCGAAACGGATCTTCTCTGCCATTTCGAGTATTTCACGATTCTGCTGACGTTCCATCGGCGAAGTCGGTTTGGCAATTAGATAGAAAGGCAACGACTCCTTCTTGCGGAGATGAGTAATCTTCTTCTTCGGCTTGCCCTTCATCGCGCCTTCGGTGTAATACACCACTTTGCCGTCAGCGTCTTTTACCACCTCCTCGCTTCGTCCGAGATAGTATTCAAGGTAGAGCGCAATGCGTCCGTCTTTCAGCTCGCGCTGTTCGAGCTTGGGGTTCTGCTTGGTCTGTTTCTGTAGCTTTGCCATAGAGTGAGAGGGTTTTAAGTGCAATCTGTTCTCCAACCGGCAATTATGAGTACACCGGGAGTGCACACGGCGAAAAGTACACTTTTCCCGGTTGGAATTATGTCATCGCAAAGTTAAGAAAAATATTTGATTCAAGGTGTACTAAAAGTGTACTAAATGCAAAAATATGGGTAAAAACATCCAAACGACGAGAATGAGTTGAAATTTAATTAGCTGATTTATAGCTATATTCTTTCTCTTGTTTTCTTATGATTGCAGGGTTATGTGCCTGTTCTGGGCACCACAAATAGCTGTTAATCATTTGATTTTCAGCTATTTTTATTTTCTTAATAAGCAACCAATAAGCAACTTTCAACACATTCTCTGCTTTTGTATGTGTGGTGAGGGTGCGAGATTCCATAAAAGAAGCGAAGCCTCCACGGATACGGAAGCCTCGCCTTATAGTTTCTGAATGATTTTGAGGGCAGCCCCATAAGGGGTGCAGGGGGTAACAGGTCGCCCTCTCTGTGGCGCAGGGGTGCGAGTCTAAAAAATTTTTATTTGATTTTCAGTTTATCAAATTGAAGTTTGCTAACCTCAAAATACCGAGTAGAGAAATCTACGCAATTGTATTTAGAGATGTCTGATTTGTAATACCATTTATCCTGTTCTCTTTTTCTGGCATTTTCTTCATTGATTTTTTGAGCCTCCTCCCATAACATATCAGAAGTAGGTAAAGCAAACCTAATTGTGGTTGCATTTTCTTTTTTGATGTACCACTTCTCGGCAAAAGAATGATTGTATGCCTTACTAATATCCTCTGAAGATATTGGGTTCTCAAATAGCCTTTTCAGATGCCCCTCAAGGTGTTCTTGTCCCTCTTTGGATAAATAGGAATAATACTCCGAAGTGCAACACGAAGCATATACTCGAACTGTATTTATGCCATCCACAATATCGAATATCCTATTATACTCATCTTCTGTAAATACATAAATCATGCAGCATTTATTGTAATGCCAATCTTCATATATGGCAGGATAGTCATAATACCCATCATAGTAAATATGATAAAGTACGTAGTATATCTTGTCGAAAGATTTTATTTTTTTGAATTGCAATGAAACTATCCCCTTACTATTATAGCCCGACATAGCATAGGCAGTTAACCGTTTTGGGGTTTTGCTATTATTTTGGTAATCTCCGCTGATAATGCCATAATAGCCACACCATTTTCCAAGGTCATTAAATTCCCACCCCACAGGATAAGACATTATTTGCGAAGAGGAAAGAACAGAATAGGTTTTTGTGCTATTAACCCGTGGTTGGCTTGCACCTGTCAAACTACAAATAGCGACAAGCAGTATTATGATTGATAATTGGCGTATCATTGATTGATTTTTATAAAATCCAACTCTTGACCATCCTCTCCCAATCCAACGACAAGCAAAGAATTATCATCCAATTTGCGGATAATATTTTTCATTGTCTGACCGCTTTCTGTATAGTTTATAACCAATGTGTCACCAAATTCCGAATAAGTTAGTTTTAATCGTTTTGATGTTGGCTGTATATAATTACCATTTGCCTTAAATTCAGCAACACCTGTCCCATCAGAATTAAATGTAAAGATGAGTGTTGAATTTATGGCATATTCGCCGTTGCCGGAAACATCATTGTGTTCCCATTGACCTACTAACGGATTTTGATTAGTTGGCGTACAAGCTGATAAGATTGTGGCAACAATTGACACTACGCCAATTATTGCGGTTATTATAATTCTTCTCATATTTAGGGTTTCCAAGTATATCCACATTTAAGACAAGTAATCTTTACTTTGCTACTACCGAGGAAACCGCCAAGCAGTCCTACAGGGCCTAACAAAAGTCCTCCTGCGGCAGCTTTGCCAAGTCCAAAACCCTTTTTGTTCGCGGTCAACTGGGTACTTCTGCATCTTGGGCAGCGTACAGGTTCTTCGTCATTCTCGTACATAGGTACAATTTTTATAGTTAATATTCTGGGTGAGTTCTCATATATTCATCAATCATATCAAGGTCGCGTTGTTGCTCTTGACTTCCCTGATACTGAATTTGCCTACGTTTACCATCTATGGTATGATAATTCCCATCATCGCTAACTGTGGGGCGATAATTGGGGTCAGTCGAATATCCGGAAGATACCGTATATGATTCATCTGTGCTTTCTGCGGTCGATCTGCTACCTCAACAACTTCTACCACTTCATCAACGGTAGATGAATCTTTAGAAGCCATTACGTTAGCACCTGCTTCAGATTGACGGTTTCCACAAGATGATATAGCGATGCATGAGGTTAAGCCAAGAAATGCGTATGCGAACAATGTTTTATTCATTTTGTTTTATCGGTTTATTACAGTTTTATGCATTATTGCCATTATGTCGTTGACTTGGTATGCGCACTTGCCGATAAAACAAAAGCGCAGACTTTCGTCATACGCAGTCTTGGCTCACCACAAGCCATAATAATCCTACGAGAAAGTCCGCGCCGTATGGCACGCACTCACGGATTATTATTTTAGCTCGTTCTTTTGTCGAGGTGGTGATTCAGACTGCGATTGAGCTAATATGTAAGGGCGCAATACCCCAAAGGAATACTGCATCGCAAATTTAGTCATATTTCGCCGATTGGCAAAGGATTAAGCGCACTTTATTTCGCTTGTTATCAAAATCGGAGGCTTGCGGAGGTCAGTCATGGTAATGGATTGAACTTGATTTCGCCATCTAATTCCGCTTTCCAAAGTGCATCGAGGTAGTCAGCAATCCATTCCTCCTGTGATTTTCGGGTAGCCATCGCCGCCACGCTGACACGACTTGCGATAAAGGACACGAAGGAACGCCAATCAGTCTCAGAGGCGACCTGACGGACCGGGATGGAATGCCTCGAATTAGCCCGGTGTCAATTCCACACAAAAATAGTCGTGTATGCGTGTGTTGTATTCGTCATATCGGCAACAAGATTGTCGTCAGGTTTTCGTTCATTACACTCCTCGGTCCTCGTCAGGGGATGTAATACATATGGGGCTTTTGGTTGGGCAAGGCTACTTTGCGGCACCGGAAGCATTTTGTTGAGGATGGGGATTGGCAAGGCGGAAGGTGGTGAGGGTCGGGTTGTTGGAGTTGGCGACGTGGATGGTGAGGCCTTCGATGCCGGGTGTGGCCCAGAGGGCGGCCAGGTTGAAGGCGGCGTAATACTGGCGATTGAAGTTGGGCTGCAGGTTGTTGCGGCGGTGATAAAGGTAGGCGTCGGGATATGGTTTGTCTGAGGTGGCATCGTCAACCACAAGCACAAAGCGCCGCGGCTCGGTGGAATATGGCAGGAGGAGGCGCACGCACACTTTGTCGCCGGCTGGCCATAGGCTCTGAAGCCAGACGGGGTCCTCATCCCACCCTCGGAGGCTCATTTCCGTGCCACGCTTGAGGTTGGAGTTGTTGATTGTGCTGACGCGCTCCACGCTGATGCGTCCGGAGGTGTAAGGCCTGCCGTTTTCCGGGATATATGCGAGGAATACGCTCGTGCCGACCTCGATATCGCCCAC